>CEUK01017129.1_pt1 | contig 13696 bp, 12 predicted proteins | sample 356451 | NCBI WGS metagenome assembly CEUK01 (sample SAMEA2622843, study PRJEB7988) | marine metagenome | isolation source: saline water (ENVO:00002010), including
TTCACTCAACAATGCTTTTGTTTTAAAATCCACAAAATTAATAATATTAACAGGTTTATATTTTTTAATAGTATTGCGTTTATAGTCATTTATATGGCCTTTGAATTCATTTTTTGATATAAATAGTTTTGACCTTTTATCTGCACTGTTTATTATTTTGTAAAATAAATCAGTATTAAAAGAATCATCGAAATGGTTTGGATAAATTTTTATAGAAAAAGTGTTTCTATTTGAAACAAGAACCGTACCACTTCTATCATAAATTATTCCTCTAGGTGGAATAGATTCAACATTAGTGTATTTATTATCTGAAGCAGATTTTATGAATTGTTGTTTTGATAAAACCTGAATGAAAAAATATCTAGATAATATTAAAAGAAATATAAGTAAAACTATCTGATTTAATACTTTGGCTTTTTTAATATTATTATTTTTTAGCATGTTTTTTACTTATCCTAAAAAAATTATCAAATAGTAGTAAAACAATGAAACTTAAAAATGTATTAATTGAACTATATGTTATATAAAAAAAATATGAATCTTCATATCTAGTTATGTAAAACAAAAAAATAGTTAAATATAATAATGTAATATTTAATGGATTAACTAATATTCTATTTTTATAAAAGTTTGCTCTGTATGATATATATGAAAAAAATGTAAATATGATTGTTAGCAAACCATTGTAATACGTTGATAATAAAATATCATTTATTAATCCGAAAAAAAAACCTAATAAAATTACTTTGTAATCATTATTACAAAAAGAAAAAATTAATATTGAAATTAAAAAAAAATTAGGTGATACATCGATTTGATTATATTGAATTGAAGGAAAATATAACCCTAATATTAATAAAGTAATAATCATCATCTATTGAACAATAAATATGTTTTTGAGTGAATTTAAATCAGCGATAATTTCAACTTTTATATATAACTCTAACTCATTTCGTCTATTTTGTATATCAACTATTTTGGCAACAGGTATATTTTCAGGATATATGTTTGAATCATCAGTAGTATAAAAAATTTCACCAATATTTAATGAATTTTCATATTGTTTAGAAACTGATTCAATTACCCCCCATCTTCCACTTTTAAATGAAAATTGTCCATAAATTTCATTATCAGTCTTTACATAGACATGAAAATTTCTATCTGAAATTTTATGTATTTGAGTTGATTCGTCAGAAACAGCCCAGGTTTTACCAACCAGATTACCATCATAATTAATTACTGCTTTGTATTTGTCGTTAACACCATCTCTTTTACCTACATTAACATTAAAAATATGAGTAGACTTTGTCATTGAATGATTAATTACTTTTGCAGGAATAAAACTAAAATTATGAATTAATTTATCTAACTTTTTATCATAATCGAGATGGTTGTTTATTGTTCTAATACGTTGTTTTAAATTTAAATTTTCTTGACTAATGATTTTAATTTGATTCAATAATGAATCGTTCTCTGATTGAAGGTAAGTAATATTATTAAGAAAATCTTTAGGTTGATACATAATTGAAAAAAAATTTGAAAAATGTAATTTGAAATGCTTCATCTGATTAATATCTTTAGCCAAAAAAAGTAATATTGAAACAAAAAAGCTTAATATAAAAATTATTGTATTCTTGTTTAACTTTAATTTTCTTTTTTTCATTTAATTTTTACAATTAAACCATTATTAATATTTTATCATTAACATATTTTTTAATATCTCCAATGACAACACCAGTACCTTTGACAATTGCTAAAAGTGGATCTTCAGAAATGAATACTGGAAGATTAGTTCTATTTCTAATAAATACATCCAAACCATCTAATAATGCGCCACCTCCAGTTAAAATAATACCATTTTCTTTTATATCTACAGCATGCTCAGCGGGCGTCTGATCTAAAGCTTGTCTAATTGCATCAGAAATTGCAGATACAGAAGGACTCAATGCTTTTGTTATTTCATCTTTTGAAATAGTTATAGTCTTTGGGATACCATCCATAACACTTTTTCCAGTAACTTCTATATTAACCCTATCTTGACCCCTGTCAATAATAGCTGAACCAGCTTTTTCTTTAATATGCTCAGCCATTTTTAGTCCAATCTGTAATTGATGATTAACATTTAACCATTCTTTAATAGATAAAGTCTGCTTATCTCCAGCCATCCGAATCGCTCTTAAAGAGACAACACCATTTAAAGCAATAACAGCAATTTCAGTTGTACCTCCTCCAATATCAACTATCATATGACCTGTTGAAGACGATACATCAATTCCTAACCCTATTGCTGCAGCCATAGGTTCAGTAATTAAATAAACTTCTTTAGCACTAGAATTTTCAGCAGCCTCTTTTACTGCTCTTTGTTCTAAGGATGAGCAACTTGAAGGTATGCAAATCACAATTCTTGGTCTTACAAAACTTCCAATATTTATTTTTTTGATAAAAGTTTGAAGCATTTCTGTAGCTAAATCTAAATCTGATATAACACCATCTTTAAGTGGCCTTTCCACAATGATTCCACTTGGGTTTCTTCCTAGCATTTTTTTTGCTTCAATACCTACAGCCATTACAGAATCATTTACTGTATCTTTAGCAATTACAGATGGTTCATTTAAAACTATACCTTCATTTTTAACCCATATCAAAGTATTTGCAGTTCCTAAATCTATAGCTATATCTGATCCATTAAATGAGCCTAAATTTTTAAATAATTTTGAAAACATAACGATTCCTTATAATAACCTAATGAAAAAATAATCTTTGATTAGTAAAAATCATAGATACTTTTAATTTATCAGATATTTTTATTATTTCTTTATCTTTTATTGATCCGCCTGGTTGAATAAAATGTTTAATGCCATTTTTATTTGCAACTTCGATTGAATCAGAAAATGGAAAAAATGCATCAGAGGCTAATATTGCATTGCTAAAATCAAACCCATTTTCTTTACATTTTTGAATTGCAATTTTTACACTATCAACTCTTGACATTTGTCCAGCACCTACTCCTATAATTTGCTTATCATTAGCAATAACGATTGCATTTGATTTAACATACTTTACAATTTTCCAACCCAATCTTAAAGCATTGAAATTTATTTTATCTGGTTTTGATTCTGTAACAACTTGCCAATCTTGTTCATTAAATTTGGTTGAACTACTTTGTGATAACATTCCTCCAAGAACGGATCTGACAGAAATATTTGAAAAATTATAATTATTATTATAAACGATAACTCTCAGGTTTTTTTTCATTTTAAGTATTTCTAATGCATCATCATCTATATCAGGACATACTATACACTCTAAAAAGGGTTCAATTAATTTTTTAGCAAGATCAGCAGTAATTTTTTTATTAAAGCCAACAATACCACCAAAATAACTTACAGGATCACAAGATACAGCTCTATCAAAACTTTCAATCAAATTATTGCCAATTGCAAATCCGCATGGATTAGAATGTTTAATTATACAGCAACATATCTCATCAAACTCATTTACAATACGAATGGATGTTTCTATATCAAAAAAATTATTATATGATAATTTTTTACCTGATAATTGTTTAAAAATAGAAATATCTTTATCTGTATAAAAAGATGAAATTTGGTGAGGGTTTTCACCATATCTTAAATCAAAAGTTTTACTTAAGTTAATATTTAGCGAGTTAGACAATTCTTCTGAATTATTTTTAGAGAATTCATTAAAAATTAATGAATCATATTTTGATGTTTCTAGAAAAACTTGTTTTGCATATTCTTTTCTACTTTCGTAATCAATAATTCCAGAATTTTTAGAATATTCTATCATAAAATTTTCATAAAGATCAGGATTACACAAAGCTATAACAGATTGAAAGTTTTTTGCCGCAGCACGAAGCATTGATGGGCCACCTACATCAATATATTCTATTAGTTTATCAAAAGATAAATCAGAATTTTTGGACATGTCTTCAAATGGATACAAATTAACAACAACTAGATCTATAATAGTTGAATCTATACTTTTTAAATCTTCTAAGTGACTTTCATTGTTTTTATCAGCTAGTATGCCTCCAAATATTTTAGGATGCAACGTTTTTACTCTTCCATTCATAATTTCATTGAAATTAGTCACTTCTGAAATAGATGTAACTTTAATCTGATTATCTTCAAGAATTTTTTTTGTGCCTCCAGTTGATATTATTTCAAAATCATTTTTTACTAAAAATTTGCTTAAATCAATAATTTTGTCTTTGTTCCATACACTAATTAATGCTTTTTTCAATTTATTTATTCCTCTATTAATAATTTACCTTTTTTCCAATGAATTTTATCGCTGCAAAACAAACTTACTCCTTGAAAATAAATTTCATGTTCAATATCTAATACTTTTTTTGCAATTGTTAATGAGTTTTCACTTGGTAATAAACTTATTTCTTTTTGCAATAAAATTGGTCCTGTATCATAATTTTCGTCAACAAAATGTACAGTTGCTCCAGATTTTTTATCTTGATTTTTATAAACTGCCTCATGAACCTTCATTCCATAAAATCCTTTACCACCATATTTTGGCAGAAGTGAGGGATGAATATTTAAAATTTTATTTTTGTAAAACCTTACAATAGTTTTTGATATTTTTTTCATATAACCTGCAAGTAATATTAAGTCAACTTTATATTGATTCAAATTTTGTAATAAAATATCTTGATTTAAATCATTTGGATATATTTTAGAATTATAAACGAATGTTTCTATATTGTTTCTTTTTGCAAAATCTATTGCTTTACAATTTGAGTTATTTGAAACCAGTAAATTAACTTGAGCATTTAATCTATGTAGTTTAATTTTTTTTATAATATTTTTAAAATTTGAACCAGTGCCTGAAGCAAAGACAACAATAGACTTTTTCATAATTATAATTTATCAAGTTTAAAATTTATATCATCGCAAATTTTATCAAACTTATCCCTATCATTAAAAATATTGAAATTATTTGTATCAATTTCTAAAACATTATAATCAAGATTTTGAGAAAACCACCTCTTATAGTAGATGTTTAATTTATGTAAATATTCTTGATTCATATCTTTTTCATAGCCTCGATTTCTATTTTTTATCCTCCCTATCAATGTATCTGTTGATGCTTTAAGATAAATAATCAAATCAGGTTTTTTTAAAAATTGAGTCATATTTTGAAATAAATCTTTGTAGGTTAACCAATCTCTTTCTGACATAATTTTCATTTCGTACAAATTAAGTGCAAAGATAGAAAAGTCCTCATAAATTGTTCGGTCTTGAATTACTCCTTTATTATTATTAACAATTTCCATATGATGCCGAAATCTATGCTGTAAAAAATAAATTTGTAAATTGAAACTCCATCTTTCCATGTCTGCATAAAAATCTGATAAATAAGGGTTATCATCAACTGATTCATAATATGGATTTAAATTCAATTTCTCAGATACCATTTTTGTGAAAGTGGTTTTACCGACACCAATATTACCTGCAATTCCAATAAAAGGTTTTTTTTTCAATAGATTTCTCCAATTACTTTATCATTTTCAATAAATAATAATTTTACATTAAAAATTTTATTCAACATACTTCTATCACCTTTTACTTTAACTCTAATGTAATTATCAGAAAATCCAACTATATATCCATTCTCAATTTCTGTTTCAAACAATACTTTTTTAATTTTTCCAATATTTGATTTATAAAAGTTAAATCTTTTAAAATCGGAAAGTTTATGCAAAGACCTACTTCTTGAGATTTTATCATCTTTTGAAACTTGATTTTTCATATTTGATGCAATTGTACCAGAACGATTTGAATATGAAAAAATATGCATATAATTAATTTCTAAAGATTCTATAAAATTAAAGGTTTTCAAAAATTGATCAGGACATTCATTTGGAAAACCAACAATTACATCTAAACCTATACAAGCATCTTTAATTGTTGATCTAATCAAATCAATTTTTTTTCTATACATATTTGTGTTGTATTTTCTTTTCATCAATTTTAGTATTCTATCATTACCTGATTGTAGTGGAATATGAAAATGTGGTAAAAATTTATTACTATCATTTATAAAATTTATAATATCTTTTGTTAATAAATTAGGTTCAATTGATGAAATTCTATATCTACTAATTTGTGATTCCTTATCAATTTTTACCAGTAAATCTAGTAAACTTCCATCTAATTTTGCTCTTCCATAATCCCCAATATTAACTCCTGTTATAACAACTTCAGATATATTATTATTTTCAAGAATTTTAATGTTTTTTAAAATGTTTGTTTGTGTATCACTTCGGCTTTTTCCTCTGGCTTTTGGAATTGTACAATAAGTACATGGATAATCACATCCATCTTGAATTTTTAAAAATGATCTGACTCTATCGTTTACTGAAAAAGAGGAGGTAAATTGTGTTGAATTTTCTATTGATGAATGAATAATTCTTGTAGAATCTTTATTGTAGTTTTCTAAAACATGTTTAGCGACATTTAACTTTTCTTTGTCACCTATAACTAAATTAACTCCATTTATTTCTGCTATTTCTTCAGGCTTTAATTGTGCATAACATCCTAAAACCGTAATAAAAGGATTACTGCTTGTTTGTATAATTTTATTAATAATTTTTTTTGCTTTTTTATCTGCTTTGTCAGTAACTGAACAAGTATTTATAACATGAATATCAGCATTTTCAAAATCTTTAACAATTGAGTAACCTTGATTTATAAAATCTCTAGCCATCGTTGATGTTTCTGAAAAATTTAATTTACAGCCAAGAGTGTGAAAGGCAATTTTTTCTAGAGAATGACTCACTTTATTAAGTTATAATTATACTAATTTAATATAGTATCAACTAAGATTAAAATATCTAAAATATCTAAATATCCATCTTCATTTGCGTCTGCATTTGATAAGTAAGAATTATTAATAACCAAATCAACGATTATCACAATATCAACTATGTTTAGTGACCCATCATCATCTACATCTCCAAGCACTGGAGCACATAAAGAGCCGCATAGTTCAAGCATTTGGCCAATATAATAGTTTATATGCCATTGACCTAAATTATTTCCTAATTTATGAACTTTCATATCATGGCCAAGCCATACTGTGCTTGGGATAGCATTCTCTGAATTAAACATATTAAATAATCCAAGATTATTATCATCAACAATTTGAGCAGATACTAGATTGTCTATGCTATTACCAGGCAATTGTCCCCATTGAGAACATGTAGGCCAATCATCATTATCTTCTTCTGAATCTTCATCAAATAAAGCTGTAATAAATTTAACATGATTGTTGTCAGCATAGTCATAATGTATTTGTCCATACAATTCAGTCCAACCAACACATGGAGGACACCAGCCAGCTTGAATATCCATAAAAATAACATTATAACTTCCACCATTATAATCTGCATTCCAATCTGCTAATTTCCAATTTTCATTAAGATTATAACCATTACCAGCAAAACAAGTTGGCACACTATAAAACTGATCCTCTTGTGAAACGATGTCACCTTCTGAATAATAACCTTGCGATAAAATAAATGATGAAAGAATGAGAATAATAGTAGATATTTTCATGATTGGCTCCCTGAATTTATTGTAAAAATACGTATTTAAATTTATATAATTTTTGAAAATTAAAGAACTTTTTTCATTTCATAATGTTGAATTTTATCAAAAAGAACGTATGATTTTTGAATGATCTTATAGCCAATACTTTTGTAAAAATTCACAGCATTTTCCCTGGCATTTAAAATTATTTCTTTTCTTTTTGCTTTTTTTGCTAGATTTTCTAAATCTTCCATCAAATAAGAACCCATACCTTGTCTTCTAAAATTTTCATCAACAGCAAAATATCTAACTTGAGATTCATTTGAGCTATTATGATGTAATCTTCCAACAGCAATTATATCATTATTATCTATAACCATTCTATGAATAGAACTGTCTTCCAGTAAATCTTTTTCCGTTCCAATTTCTTTATTTAAGGGTTTTCTTAAAAGTTTCCATCTAAAAAAATAATAACTTTCATATTGAATTTTTGTTTTAGGAGATACTATTTTTAATTTCATTTAAATTATTTTGGATTAATTTTAATTAAATTACTAAGAGAAGGATTTGGTAAACCTGTTTTTGCCTCACATTCATCCCAAACTGGACACCAATTGCACATTGTTGATTTTTTATGATCTAATTTTGGTTTAAAGTTATCAAGATTAGTAATAGCTTTTTTAATTTTTTTAATGACACCAACTATTTTTTTTTCTAGTCTAAATAACTGCTTATCATTATGAGATATAGTTATATTAGTATTGTGTCTCAAAGAATGCCAAATTAAATTAATTTCTCCTACATCTTTAAAATTTTGTTTAACTCCAATTTGATATAAAGCTAATTGATAATCATTTTGTAATTGACTGTAATTTTTAGATCTTTTTCCAGTTTTATAATCATGTATTTCCCATTTTTTTTCATATGGCTTATCAATCCTATCAATTATTCCCTTAAATGGATACTCTTCAATAGGTTCTGCATCTAAAATACAATCACCTGTAACTTTATCAAATTTTGGCTCAGAACTTTTATCATATTCTTTAACATTAAATGTAAGTTCAAGTTCTCTTCCAAATACACTTTGGTCGAAAGGATAAAAATCTTTATAGTAGTTTGACAAGCACTCTTTTCCAATACTATAAAACAAGTTATGTTTTCTTTCTAATTCTTTATCAGAAAGTATAGGAAATTCATATTTTTTTTCTTTTCTGTTGTATTTAACATTTACAACAAAAATATTAGAACTCCATTTATCTACCCAACCTTTATCATATTCTTCACATATTTTATCAAAATTGATTATTTTTTCTTTGTTCTCAGGCTTGTAAAGCCATTCTAATACACCATGAACTCTTTTGCCCATAAAAGATTCTATACTCTCGTATTTTCTTTTAACCCCATCAATATAAACTAATTTATATTGCATAGGGCACATTTCGAATGAACTTATTTGAGAAAAAGAAAAGTAATTTGGTAAATTTTTTTTATTTCTATTAAATATTAAATCCCACATAAATATGTAAATATTAATTATTAATTAATTTGTATCGACCAAAGCTATCAATAATAAAATTAAATTCATAGCCACTTTTATATTTCCAGACCAAAATTTCAATATTATTATTAGTATAACTACTAGTTTTAAATTCGTCAGAAGGAGGTCCGTACATAATATATATACGAGCTCTATCAGATAATAACCCGCCATCAATTCCTGAAAATAAATCTTTAGATTCTAATACTCTATTACTAAGTTCATCAAATAACTCATTTTTATCAGTTGAAATATCTGGATCTATAGTTTTCCAATAATCATCTAAAAAAATAATTTTTTCTGAACCATCTAGCCTTTTTAATTTTCTGTAGTCCTCAGTATTCATAACGTAAGACATTACCAACTCAATTTCACTAACGTCTTTTGTCCAAAAACTCATCGTACCATCATAAATAATATCATCTTTTTTAATTGAGCACGAAATCAAAAAAATTGAAAAAAATAAAATAAATTTATTTTTCATAATTACTCCATTTAAAATATGAAACTCCAAAATCACTTGAAAACCACAACCAATCATTATCACAATCAATAGTGTAAATAAAGTTATTTTTACCTATATCATTCAACCTTATGGACCATTCATTTTTTGTTTTTAAATCAATTATTATGATTTCAGAACGATTTTTTCCACATACTCTATCCTTATCATCACTAACGTTAAAATCTTCAATTCTATTTGATATAAGTTCTCTACCAGAATCATCAATATACCATAAATTTTTGTTTGAACCTAAAACATGTGTATCAAATATTTCAATATTGTAATACACTTTACTGTCAATTATAGTTATTTCGTCAAGTTCCACATTGTAATTAAATAATCCTTCAGATGTAGCTAAAAATAATTCATCATTTTGAATTTTTAAGTCATATATTTCTGAATTACTAAACATCTTGTCGTTATAATAAATCTTAAATTTACCGTTATTAATAGTAAAATTGCATTCAACAACACCATTATTTGTTGAAAGGTAAATTTTATCATAATAAAAATCTAAATCCCAAATAACTCTATTCGCTGCATTTAAAAATTTATAATTATGAAACCAGTATTTATTTTCACTATCATAAATGATTAAACCATCAAATGTTGCAAGAATGATGTATTTTTCATACTTCTTTATACTATTTATTGTAATATCATTTAAAAGCATATTGTCATTTTTTGGAATATGTTCCCAACTGTTATCATTTTCATTCCATATTGATAAAATATAGCCATTAAAACCTGGATCAATTTCTCCAGTACGTTTAAAATAATTATCCATAAAATACCAATTACCATCTTGATCATTAAAAATGTTTGATATAAAATCTAATCTAGGACCTACGTTTAATCTATTTATTTCATATGATGAATCTTCAACTTTATAAATAGCACCTGTATTCATTCCGATCCATAAATTATCATATTTATCATAAATAGAACTTGTGACATAATGATCTATACCCGCTTCATCAAAAATATAGTTTTTACTGATTCTATCATCTCCAAAAGTATAAAAATCTGTTAAATCTAAAGACGATAAATCATTATTTATCCAATTAATATTTGAGTATCCTTCAATATTATTTTGAGTATCATAATTCATTGAAAAGATATCAATTATCTTATAATTATTTTTACTTTCAATGAAAATATTTTGACTATTAAAACCAATGTTTTTGACAGAGTTAATAGATGGAATGTTAAAATCTGATAATCTCTTTTCATTCCAATAGGAACTAACACTAGATTTATATAAAATATATTTTTTTGTTAATATGAAAAAATAATCATTTGATTTTTCATAATGTATTAAATATTTTTTATCATCTGATAAATCATAAGATAAATTAACATTATAGAAGAACTCTTCTGTTATTAAATCGTATGAAAAAATTCCATTTTCAGCTAAAAAATGTATATTAAATGAATCCTGTGTAATTGATTTAATATTTTGTGGATCAATTATATAAAACCAATCATCATAATCATAATTATAGAAAGAAATTATAAATGATATAAATATTAAGAATATAAGAGAATTTTTTTTCATAATAAAAAAGGCCATCACTTATTAAATGATGGCCTTTAATCAATGTTTCAAGAAATTATTATCTCATTAAAATCATACTGTTAGATAAAATACCATCATTTGATTTTAATTGATAAATATAAATTCCTGACGATACCTGATTACCATTAAAATCAGTAGCGTCCCAAATTACATTATAGATTCCAGGAGTATAGAAATTATCAGTTAATTCATTAATTTCTTTTCCAGAAAGATCATAAACTTTTAATGACACTTCTCCAGAATTCACCACTGAAAAACTAATGTTTGTTGTTGGGTTGAATGGGTTTGGATAGTTTTGAGATAAACTATACTCACCTGGCAACTCATCAGAAATATTTAATACTGATATGTCAGCACATTCACCAATCATCACATCAGGAAAACTTCCACCGTTTGTATCAGATATGATAACATCACTAAGACATGCTTCAGTGTTAGCATCAGGGTTCCAAGCCATTAATTTTGTTAATATTCCTGCACCAGCTGGTATTGTTGAACCATCAAATGCAAAACCTATAACAATACCTGTAGTTGCTCCAACAGAAACTGTAAATCCAGCTTCGGCTGCTGCACCACTACCTGCCTCTAATAAAGTAAGGCCTGATACAGTAAATTGGAAACCAGCAATATCTGCGTTTGTATCATAAGTAATTTCTAAATCACCATCAGTTACTTCACCAAAACCAATCATTACTGCATTAGATACAGGACAATCTCCTTCTTCACAAACTTGTGAACCATCTTCACATACAATATAGTTATCACCACCCCATGTACCAGAACAGTCTGCAGCAACAGCAGGTAATTCAAGAACAGAACCATCGGCTAATGCAGCAAACAATCCAAATGCAGGATCATCACCACTTAAAAATCCTGAAGCAAAAACAACCGCACTTCCACCACCAAGTCCTGATAATGGAGCTAAGAACGCTGCAATTGCATCACCACCAGTTGGAGCTATACCAAGTGTATAATCTGCCGCTGGAACCTCAGCAAAACCAGAGAATTCCCCATAAGCTAAATCAGATATTAACACAGTACCCGCATTTGCATCTGCTTGTACATCTACAGCAGGAGCATCTGTTGAACCATGATAAACTTCTAAACCAACTAATCCATTGTCTGAAGCTCCAAATGTAGTACCTGTTGCAGCTAAACCAAATGGAGTATCTTCGTTACCAAGTAAACCTGTAGCAACCACAGCATAAGAACCACCTTCATCAAGTTCAAATGGAAACTCTGCAATCACCTCACCATCAGCAGGAGCAATTCCTACTGTGAAAGATGTTGGTAATACTAATACCGGAGTAGCAGTTCTGTATTCAAAATTTTCAATTGCTAAACCACCATCAACATAAACATCTACAGTTGGACTAGCAGAGTTATGAATGATTTGAACCTGAGTTGCTATAAAGTTACCTTCACAGTCAAAGTTATCTTCTGGATAAGTACATGAACCATCATCTAAGTTTGCATCCATATTATAGTTACATGCCATATCATCAGTACAACCTGCAACTACTGAAGTAAATGTGTAACAATCACCTGTCGCAGATGGTAATGTATTACCTTCTGAATCAGCAAGCGCGCCATCATTCTCAAATGTTAAACATGCTTCAGTATCAGTGAAACCAAAGTCTAAAACAGTTAAAAGATGTTCTCCTTGTGCTAGCACGTCTCCTGTTAATGAAAATCCAATTATTGTTCCAGATTCATTAAAACTAACAGTCCAGCCTAAATCCTCAACACCACCAGAAGCATCATTAACACTTACACCTGTTACATCAAATTGAAATCCAGCAACATCTGTTACAGAAGACAACCAAATTTCCATACTATTTCCTGTATCAGATTCAGTAACTGCACCAAAATAAACAACATTTAAACAACTAGTATTATCCCCTTCACAAACACCACATTCATCAATAATTGCATCTCCACCACATTCGCCTGTACAATCTTCTTCTACAGCGCAGTTGCCATCACAATCAAAATTTTCTTCAGGATAAGTACATGACCCATCATCTGTGTTTGCTGCATCATCATAGTTACAAGCAGATTCATCTGTACAACCTTCTACAACTTCGCCTACAATAATACAATCACCAATCATATAATCATCAACAATTGATCCTCCAGCAGGATCAGATAATACAACATCAACTATACAACCTTCTAAGTCATCAACACTTGCTAACATTAAGGATGTTAGAATGCCTGAACTTCCAGCAGGAATTGTTGTACCTGTTAATGAAAAACCAATTACAATATTTGGACTTGATGATACTGTAAATCCATTTTCTTCAGCAAGACCCCCTGCTGCTGCTGCAACAGATACTCCAGTTAAACCAAACTGAAATCCAGCTAAATCAACATCACCAACAGTAACATTGATGTCTAACATTAAATTTTCTGCGTCCCAGTTACCAAAACCAAGCATTGGTTCTGTATTACATGAACTTCCATCACCATTACAAACACCACACTCATCATATTCACCAACACAA
>CEUK01000224.1_pt1 | contig 13694 bp, 11 predicted proteins | sample 356451 | NCBI WGS metagenome assembly CEUK01 (sample SAMEA2622843, study PRJEB7988) | marine metagenome | isolation source: saline water (ENVO:00002010), including
TTAAGGGAGGGGTACTACTTTCTTTATCCTTTTGCTCAAATATTCAGAGCGTTATTTTTTTACCAATTATATTGCTCAAAGGAGGGAATCACAGATGGCGTAAACTTTTGCCTGGCTTTCTTACCTTTTCAATTTTTGCATTTTTTCCTTTTTTAGATTTAAATAACCTATATGATTATTACCAAAATTTAATAGAATCCTTTCAAAAAGAGTCATTCAATGCAAGCCTATTTGCCATAAAGGATTGGTTTAATTTTCAAATTCCAGGATTTGAGGGCAGTCAAGTTTACGAACAAATACTTTTTTTGTGCTCTGTTTTCATAATAGTAACTATTTCATGGAGATTTAGATACCGAAACAGAAAAGTATTGTTTACAGGTTTAACATTAATAATTTCAACACTCTTTTTTCTATCCCCATCAGTATATCCATCATACGTAATCATCCCGTTAGCACTGAGTTTATTTACGCATTTAACATTTCCGTTAATATGGAGCGGCCTTGTTTTCTTATCCTACAGTTATTATGATAATTCAATACCTACTGTATTGAAAAGTAGTCTATTATTCACTGAATACATACTAGTATTTGTATTTCTCTACAGAGATTTGAAATTGTCCTTTAAAAAGTAATTTTCTCAACCCATTTCTTATCCTGAATGGTCACGTAAGCCTCTTTATTGGCTCCTTTAGGAAATGTGATATTTGTGGGTTTTTTTCCATGTAGGGGAATTTCCTCAAGCAATTTTCCTGTTTTATCAAGAACACTGATTACTCCTTTTCCATATCTGGCTAAATATATATTTCCTCTTTTATCACAGCGCATTCCGTCCATTCCATAATCATGAAATTGGATAAAAACAGTTTTATTGGATAAATAACCAAAATCGTCAACATCGTATTGCCAGATTATATTTTGAAGAGATTCATTAACGTACAATTTGTCACCATTTGGACTAAGCTCTATTCCGTTAGTTGTTCCCATATTATCTTCAATAATTTCCAATTTACCTTTTGAAAACCGCAAAAGATTACCGGTTTTATTTTTCCAATTGGGATCCGATGCAAATCCAAAACCGCTCTTATGTAAAACTAGATCATTGGGTTGATTAACAGCTTTATTGGTGCAATAAATCTGAACATTTTTTGTGCCATTTTCAATGAACAAAATGTTATGATTTGTATAATCCGCAATGTACATATTGTCTTTATAATCAAATCGAATTCCATTTCCAACACTCCCTTTTGGCAAATCGACATAAAGTTGAAACTTTGAAGAATTACGTTCAAGAACGCCTATAGTGCCCTGTCTTTGAAGATTAACCACAAACAAATCTCCTTTACTATTCATCGCGGGGCCTTCTATACCCTCTGTAAAAACAGTGTCGGATATAATTTCTGAAACAAAAGTTGACTTAGCATTATCAGGTTGTAATGGACCAACATCATAACAACTAAACAAAAATAGTGTTGGTAATATAGCTATGAAAAACTTCATTTTATATTTCCCGTTGATTGTGTTTTGAGTAATCCGGAACATTTCTACTATACCCTTTCTTAAAAAGGGGAGAGTTAATTATAAAATCGGCAGTAGACAGATTACAGGCAAAAGGTATATTCCATACGGCCGCTAATCGAATCAATGCTTTAACGTCGGGGTCATGAGGCTGGGCTTCAAGAGGATCCCAGAAAAAAATCAACATATCCACTTTATTTTCTGATATTTTAGCGCCTATTTGTTGATCTCCTCCAAGTGGTCCCGATTGCAAACAATTTACTTTCAGACTTGTTTCTTCACTAATCAATCTTCCTGTTGTCCCTGTTGCATAAAATGAATGTTTTTCCAATTCTTTTTGATGCTTAAGCACCCAATTCACCAATTCTTTTTTCTTATTGTCGTGAGCAACAAGAGCAATACTTCGAATAGTCTCCATTTTTATTTCTTTCATTTAATCAACTTCTCATTTTCTGTAAAATACGTTTTAAATGTATCGAAAAACAGCTAATAATTCTTTAACAGCCATTTTTTTTTCATTATCTTGTGTACGCTTAGGAAAAAATCTACCATTTATTCTTTGCTTTAATTAAAAAAAACATTTTAAAACCTAATTACTATGAAAAAAAGACTACTAGGATTATTTTTAGTTGCATCAACAATTTTTTCAGCTAGCGCTCAAAAAATTGTTGCCTATTATCCCTACTATGCTTCTTCAGCAAGTACACTTCCTTACGACAAAATAACTGACATTTTCTACGGATTTATTGGTACAAACGGTTCAGGAAGCCTGACTGCCTCTTGTACAAAAGACGAAGGTGGATCTGAAACTGTTTTTGAACAGTCTGAATGGAATACCCTTAGAGATCTGGCAAATGCTGCTGGTGTAAATGTTCACATAGCTGTAGGTGGAGCGAATATCACAAACCATCTTGCAAATTCAGCAAATGGTGCTTCAAGAACAACATTGGTTAATGATATTGTAGATTTTGTATCCGGGAATCACTCAATGAACAATAAAAAAATAAAAGGTGTGGATATAGATTGGGAATTTCCTGATAACAGCACTGAAATTGCTGACCACCTGGAGCTTTGCAAAGAACTGAGATCAGCTCTTGATGCACAAGGTTCACTGGATGGTGTTCATTATGATTTGTCTATTGCTGTTGGAGGCTCTACAAGAAATATGCCCGGTACATTCGCAAAATATCATGATGATTTCCTTGACACGGATGTTTTTCAATATATTGATTTTCTTAATTGTATGAATTATGACCTGGCTTATGTTACTGCATACGGAAGTCATAATTCACCTTATCTCGGAGCCGAAGCTGTTGTTAACAGATATGTAACAAACGGAATCAATGGTGTTAAATTACCAGCCGAAAAATTCATTTTAGGAGTACCTTTTTATGGAAAAGGTGGTTCTAAAGACCCTGAAGATGGAATTGCTTACAAAGATTTTGCCAGCATCGATGCACTAGGTGATAATGATGGACATTATGATGGACACAAATATAATTCTAAACCAATCCTTGAACAAAAAGCTGATTTGATATGTCAAAAAGGGTTAGGAGGTTTCTTAATATGGGAAATCACACAGGATGATTCCCAAAACTCGCTGCTTAACGCAATGAATGATAGATTTACCTCTTCATGCTCGCAATACACTTGTCAATCACCAGTATTGGGTTCTGACCAAACAATATGTGGAGAAACAGTTACACTTGATGCGGGAATTACTTTAGAGTCAGGAGAGTCTATAAAGTGGTATAAAAATAACGTTTTAATATCGGGAGCTAACTCGGTTACTTATGGAGCCAACGAAGCCGCAACCTATAAAGCCGTAATATCCACCTCGAATGGATGTGAGAAGTTTGATGAAATCATTTTAGCACCCGGTGGAGATTTGTCCGTTCAGGTAAGCAATTTAGGATATATCTGTGAAGACCACGATTACTCTCAATCTGTTGATGTAACCATCTCGGGTGGGGGCGGATATTATAACTTATACGATGCTCCATCAGGAGGTACAAAACTTCAGTCTGTAACTGCAGCTTCGTTCGAGATTACAACAACAGATGTTGCCGCTGACGATCAAAGAACTTACTATGTTGAGGAACCTGCCGGACAAACAGCTACCGTTGGGCCAACAGGACCTTATACCGATGGTACTGCAGGATGGCCGTTTTTCAACCCAGGAAGTGTTGTTTCGGAGGGAGGTGTAGATTACGACCAAGACTGGACAATGCAGATCACTACTTATTCAGCAATCACAATTCAATCGATAGATTTCATATTTGGTTATGACCCTGCTTTAGGTGGAAATGATAACCTCTCCATCACTGTATTAAATAGTTCAGGAAGTGCTGTGATTCAAAAAGATGTTGAATTATCGGCGATTGATTTTTCTACAACAGGTGACCCCAAATTAAATACCGTAACTGTTGACATAACAATAGAAAATCCAGGTAACTACGAAATATCTTTCAAAGGTACTAATACTTTGATGTGGATGGAAAAAGACTGGTTTAGTCCAAAACCCACTCCAGAATGGCCTTACATAGGTACAATTGGGGGTGCAAATGTTATTTCAATGACAGGTACCGGAAATACCGATCCAGATTACGCCTGGGATTTAACGGGTAACGTTGTTGGAATGTACAATTGGGTAATAAGTACTGGTACAGGTTCTTCATCTTGTGGTAGAGTTCCTTTTACGGTATATCATGATTGTGGAACGATTACCGGATCTGAAGATCAGGAGACTTTTTCTTCTCAAATGAAGGTTTATCCTAATCCAGCTTCAGACAATCTTAACATTACTTTTAACATTTCCGAATCTTCCGAAACTAAAATCGAATTAATTAACACCCTGGGATCAGTTGTTGCTATTAACAACCTGGGCTTAAGATCTGTAGGAAATCAAAAAGTAAACATCTCTACATCTGGATTATCAGAAGGAATTTACTTAGTTAAGATGACTTCAGGTAATATGATAAGAACGGAAATGATTAAAATAGTCAAATAAGTTGTTAAAACAACACATTTTAAAACCCAGCGTAGTCTGGGTTTTTTTTATGAATTACAAGATCATAATAGTAAACATTTTCTTTCTGTTATCACTGCTGATAACACTTGTTATTAGCCTTGAAGTTTATACTATAAAATTGAATAATTTAGTATCTTATTATGCTTTATCTACTACAATTCCACTATTCATATTACAGTTGGTTTCAATAAATAAATTTAGTCGCTTAATTAGAAATGCAAAACCAAAGCTTTTCAAAAAAGCTTGCATACGTCCAAATGGTTCAGAAGCCAACTCGATTAATGTTGCCTCTTTATTTGATGAAAAAATACCATTTTTAGAAATGAAAGAGAAACATCTGATTTATCATTGGAAATTCACAAAAAGAGTAGTAGTGTATTCAATGCTATCCTTTTTAATCTTAATAATTCTATTTTTTATTTAGAATCCTAAATACCATAATTGCTTATATTTGATAAGTAAATACATATTACTTGGAAGAAAATTATACAATTAAAGAGATTGATCCTTTATTATTGTTTGGTGCAAACAATCAAAGAATCAAGCAAATCATTAAGCTATTCCCGAAACTAAAAATCGTTGTTCGAGGAAACAATTTAAAAATTAATGGCAACAAACAGGAAATTCTTCAGTTTACTAAAAAATTGGATTTGTTTGTATCTCATATCCTAAGATACGGAGCGCTTACAGAAAATCAATTGGAGCGGTTGATGGAAGATGACGCTGAAAAATTAATAGAAGATACTTCAGGTGGTGAAATAATTCTCCATGGTGTAGGTGGTAAAGTAATTAAAGCTCAAACCTCAAACCAAAGAAAAATGGTTGAAGCAATGAATAAAAATGATCTTCTGTTTGCTATTGGTCCTGCTGGAACCGGAAAAACCTACACAGCTGTTGCTATGGCTGTTCAAGCTTTAAAAAACAAGAAGGTTAAAAGAATTATTTTAACTCGACCAGCCGTTGAAGCGGGGGAAAATCTTGGTTTTTTACCAGGAGATTTAAAAGAAAAGTTAGATCCTTATATGCAGCCCCTATATGACGCTTTAAGAGATATGATTCCAGCTGAAAAGCTAAAAGAATTCCTGGAATCAGGTGTTATTGAAGTCGCACCTCTAGCCTTTATGAGAGGACGTACTTTAGATAAAGCATATTGTATCATGGACGAGGCTCAAAATGCAACTGAAGGACAATTCAGAATGTTTTTAACAAGAATGGGGAAATCTGCCAAATTTATTGTCACAGGAGATATTACTCAAATTGATTTACCTAAAAAACAAACTTCAGGTCTGATAAGCTCAGTAGATATTTTAAAAAACATCCAGGGTATATCTTTTGTTCAATTAGATGGAAAAGATATTATAAGGCATAAACTGGTTAAAAAAATAATTGAGGCATACGATAAGTCTGAATAGAATGAGAAAATTATTTTTTACAACCGTTATACTTATATCTTTTAATCTAAAAGGGCAACCCGTTGATATAAATTATGAATGGTTTAGTTTAAGCGGAGGTTTTTTATATTCCATCGAAGATCAATACACAGGACTTAACGGAAAAATTAATATTCCTTTAGGTAGTCATGCGAAATTTGTGATGCAGGCCAGCTTATTTCCTGAGCAATTTCAAAACCCTGAAAAAGCATATAATGAAGCCAGAGCAAAATTTAATGTTGAATTTATTCCTTATAAATTCAAAAAAATATACTTATCCGTACAAACAGGATTTGACTATGGTTACTGGCAAAGGACATTTTTTCTTACAGGTTCAAGTTTAGGATTCGATTGGAAAAGGGAAGAGAGCATGATGTTTGGTGCAATAATGAACTATGATCTTAAAAGATACAGGTTCTATATTGACTATATGTATATGCCTGAAGTATTTAGTAATCATATTGGAATTGGTATTTGCATGCTGTTTTTTGAAAACACATCATTCCGTAAGAAATACGTACAACGCAAATATATTAATTCAAAAAAAAGAAAGAAATCACGAAAAAAAAGAAAAAGTAATTCAAAGGAAAAATCATATGATTTAAGAAAGCTATAACAATATTCTTATTGTTTATCTGCCTTTACGTTATTTCATTTATCTTTTATAATCTGTACCATGAACCATGAATACTACATGAATATATGTCTTGAGCTAGCTAAAAAAGGAAAAGGAAACGTAGCTCCGAATCCTATGGTTGGTTGTGTAATCGTATATGAAGAAAATATTATTGGAAAGGGTTATCATGAACAATTTGGATCCGCACATGCAGAAGTCAATGCCATTAACTCAGTAAAAAACACATCGCTTCTAAAGAAAAGTAGAATGTATGTTAATTTAGAGCCATGTTCTCATCACGGAAAAACACCACCGTGTTCCGATTTAATCATAAGAAATGAGATCCCTCATGTAATCATTGGCACAATTGACAATCACAGTAAAGTTGCCGGCAAAGGAATAGAAAAACTAAAAAAATATGGAATTAAAGTTGAGGTAGGTATCGAAAAAGAGAAATGTATAGAACTTAATAAACGATTTCATAAATTTCATGCTGAGGGACTACCATATATTATTTTAAAATGGGCTCAATCTAAGGACGGTTTTATTTCACGAACACTAAACGATATTAAAAAGGGAAAAAACAATTGGATTACCGGAGAAAAAAGTATTGAATATGTTCATAAGCAAAGGGCTTATGAGCAAGCTATTCTAATAGGATCCAATACCGTTAAAATTGATAATCCTCTTCTGACTACCAGAGGTATTGATGGAAAATCGCCCTTGCGAGTAGTCATAACTTCACAACCTTTAGAGAACAGAGACTTGAATATTTTGAGAGACCATTTGCCAACTTTAATATTTAACAAAAAACTGGATAAGAAAGAGGAGAATAAAGAATGGGTTCAGTTTGATGGGGCTATAAAATCGGTATTACAAAACTTAGCTGATAGAGATATACAATCTGTAATTGTAGAAGGAGGTGCAAACATATTAAATCAGTTTATTGATCAGAATTTATGGGATGAAGCCTATACTTTTGTAGGTGACGTTATATTCAATAATGGAATAATGGCTCCCAAAATAATTAAAAATCCATCATCCACTAAGAAAATTGGAAAAGATGAACTAATCGTATATCTTAATCGATGAGTTTAAGCTTAATTATTTCAATTCTGGCAACGTCAACTTTATTCACTATTTTCAAATTTTTTGAAAAGTATAAAGTGGTTTCTCTAAATGCTATTGTGATGAATTATATGGTTGCATCAGGATTAGCATTTGTAATTCCTGAAGAAACAAAACCTATTTTTTATGCTATTAATCAACCCTGGTTTCCTGTAAGTATATTTCTTGGATTTTTATTTGTGACTCTATTTCAGGTAATGGCTTATTCCAGCCAAAAAATTGACATATCAACAACAACAATAGCCAATAAAATAACATTCATATTCCCAACGATAATGGGTATTTTATTCTTTAAAGAAGAATGGAATTATTTCAAAATTATTGGTTTCGCTGTTGCCGTTACTTCAATTGTTTTATCTGCTGAAAACAAGAGGAAATTTCCTAAGACGAAAACCTATTTCGTCCTCTTAATTCTTTTTTTTGGTGGGGGTTTTTTGGAATCTTTACTTAGTTACTGTCAGAAATTCTTAATTAAAAACTCAGACACAAGTATATTTTTTGGATACCTTTTCTTATTTGCATTTATTTTTGGAGTTCTCATTTTTATATGGAAGATCAAAAATGAAAAAAGAAGACCATCAAAAAAAGATATCTATTGGGGAATGTTATTGGGTATCCCTAATTATTTCTCAATGTATTTTTTGCTTGAAAGCTTAAATGACCTTCCCTCATCCACGGTATTTCCAATTGCCAATATGGGAGTAATATTGTGTTCAACTTTATTGTCAATTTTATTATTTAAAGAAAAGATATCGAAAAAAAAGAGTTTGGCTTTATTCTGTTCCATATTGGCCATTCTATTGATTTCATTTTATGACATATTTTAAATACATCTAAATTGTATAAATATTATACTAATCCACCAGTAAGTGACAAAAAAGTTTAATTAAATGCTATCAATCCCTTTTAAGACTCTATTTTTGAAATATGAAAACAATCGCTTTTCTAATTTCTTTTATCGTTTCATTTTTTTCTTTTGGACAAAAATATACACTTATTCATTCTACAAAAAGTTTAATTGGAAATCACAGTATATATCATCCTCTTTTTGACGGAATGCCCGTTTTTAACCAATTTCTGAAGCAAAATATTTTTAATCGTGAAATTCAAAACTTTTATTCCGAAATTGAATTAACTCCTTTGAATCGCAAATTATTTTCTTCGGATACTATCTTAAAAGTAAAATCTGGTTTTCTAAATAAAAACGGAACCTTAATTCCTGTTTCAGCAATAACTATAATTGACATAAAGGGAAAAAGTTATACTTTATATATAAATCAAAAACGTAAAACCATACACCACCTAAGCCATAATTTAAATTTAAAAGACACCACAATTTCGGGAACTGTATTTTATCCCGATCCTCTATCCAGTAGCGGGAAAGCGTATGGCGGGGACTTTATAGACAACAATAATAAAACGAATATTTACCTTAATGACGAACTAAGAGAAGTTAACTTAACTGCATCCTTTAAGGATAGTTTATTCTTGTTGGAAAACAAGCATTTAAAAATTGTTAATCAAAGTTCTCCGGATATTCAACCAACTGCAAAAACAACTTCAAAATTCAATTTTAACCGTTCTGAAACTGGATTTGAAGAAATAAATGCATTATATCACATCACAAGATTTGCTGAATATTTAAAAGATTCTATTGGTTTTAAAGACATTATGAATTATCAAATTGCCGTTGATGTCTACGCTTTAAACGGAAATGACCAATCAGAATTTATAAACTCAACCTCTCCACCACGTCTGAATTTTGGTCAAGGTGGAGTTGATGATGCGGAGGATGCAGATGTTTTAATTCACGAATATGCTCACGCTGTTTCTCACTCTGCAGCACCTGGCTCTTTACAAGGTTATGAAAGGTTAGCTATGGATGAAGGATTCGGTGATTATTGGGCGGCAGTATACTCCAAAATTTTAAATGAATTTAATTATAAAGAAATCTTTAATTGGGATGGACACAATGAATTTTGGGAAGGTCGTTCATTGGATCATGAAAGAACATATGAGGAAGGTTTAGAAGGAAACAAATATATTGACGGGGAGCTTTTTGCAGCTATGTTAATGGATATTAGAGATAATGTGGAAGATACCACAGCAGACAAAATAATTCTGCAATCTGTATATAGCTGGTATCCAAATATGACCTTTTCAGACGCTATTGAACAAATTATGAAAGCCGATACATTACTGAACAATGCAGAAAATTCAGGAACAATTCTTTGGTTGGCCTGTAAACGTGGTTTTCTAACAAAAAACTGTGAGAATATATCAAAGACCAATATTTGGAATCTTGAAATTGACTATTCCATGCTTAATCAAGGTATTTTATCTTTAACTGAGCCAATTAATAATGAATCTGTTAAAATTTTCACTGTGGAAGGTAAATTAATTTTTTCAACTATTTTGAATGGTAAAGAACTCCAACTACCAAAATACAGTTCTGGGATATACATTTTACAAATTGGTACATTAACGAAAAAAATAATCCTGAAAAACTGAGAACAAATCATTTAGTTCAATAAAAGTTAACTATTTAAACACTCAATCTATTTTTTTAACAATCGACAATTGATTTTTTAAAACTCAAAAAACAGTTAAATCAAAGTAAGTATCATCTAAAATTTATTACCTTCATCGATATTATTTAATAATACTAACTTACAATATATTTAAACAATGAAATTTGAAACTTTACAACTTCATGCGGGGCATGAAATAGATTCTTCCAAGTCTAGATCTGTGCCTATCCACCAAACATCTTCTTTCGTTTTTGATAGTGCTGAACATGCCGCAAACCTATTTGGATTAAAAGAATTCGGTAATATATATACGCGAATTATGAATCCAACAACAGACGTATTTGAAAAAAGAATTGCTGCACTAGAGGGAGGGGTTATGGCAGTGGCCACAGCATCAGGGCTTTCTGCTCAGTTTTTAGCAATTTCCAATATTCTCGAAGCAGGAGATAATTTTGTATCTAGCTCTGCTCTGTACGGAGGAACTTACAATCAATTTAAAGTTGGATTCAAGCGAATAGGTATTCAATGCAAAATGGTAGATTCTGATAATGCTAGTGATTTTGAGGCTGCAATTGATGAAAATACCAAAGCTATATATATTGAAGCTTTAAGTAACCCTCAATTGAGAATTTTAGATTTTGAAGAAATCGCAGCAGTTGCGAAAAAAAATAATATTCCTCTTATTGTTGATAATACTTTTGGAGCTGGTGGCTATTTATGCAAACCTTTTGAACATGGTGCCAATGTAATTGTTGAATCGGCTACAAAATGGATTGGAGGTCATGGAACTTCTATTGGTGGCGTAGTTATCGATGGAGGTAACTTTAACTGGGGTAATGGAAAATTCCCGCTTTTCTCTGAACCAAATGAAGGATATCACGGGTTGAAATTTTGGGAAGTTTTTGGCGATAATAACCCTTTAGGTCTACCAAATGTTGCTTTTGCAATCAAACTAAGAGTTGATGGTTTAAGAAGCTTTGGGCCTTGTATAAGCCCGATGAATTCTTTCCAATTAATACAAGGGTTAGAAACTTTATCCTTAAGAATGGAAAGAACTGTTGAAAATACTTTACATATTGCTAAATATTTAGGTAACCATGATAAAGTAGAGTCTGTTAATTATCCTTCATTACAATACAATAAATATAATGATCTTGCTCAAAAATACTTCCCGAAAGGTTCTGGAGGAATATTAACTTTTGAGTTAAAAGGAGGTAAAGATGCAGGCCAGAAATTTATTTCTTCATTAAACTTAGTTTCGCATTTAGCGAATGTTGGTGATGCTAAAACCTTGGCTATTCATCCATCTTCAACAACTCACGAGCAGCTAAGTCCAGAAGAGCAAGTTTCTGCTGGGGTTACTCCAGGGCTAGTTAGACTTTCTATAGGAATTGAACATATTGACGATATTCTTAGCGATATAGGTCAAGCACTAGAACAGTGTTAGTTTTATAACTTGCAGTGATAATTTTTTAATTAAAAAGGCTGAACATAAAGTTCAGCCTTTTTTTACTTAAAATATCTAAAATCTTGGTTATTCTTAATATTTAAAATAGAGCTATAAATAAGTTTAATAACATTACCGATATCATCTTTATGAGCAGATTCTACGGTTGTATGCATATACTTTAAAGGCAGTGAAATAAGCGCTGATGCAACTCCTCCGTTACTATATGCAAAAGCATCTGTATCTGTTCCAGTAGCTCTTGAGACAGCAGCATTTTGGAAAGGAATTTTGTTATCTCTGGCTGCTTTCTTTATTAATTTCAACAAATTGTTTTGCACCGCAGGACCAGTAGGAATACACGGGCCTAAACCACCTTTTATATCACCTTGAACAATCTTGTCTATTTTGGGTGTTGAGGTATCGTGACAAACATCAGTTACAATAGCAACATCGGGCTTAATTGTATGGGTAATCATTTGAGCCCCTCTTAAACCAACTTCTTCCTGAACCGCATTAACAATGTACAACCCAAAGGGCAATTTCTTTTTGTTCTTATTCAACAAGCGCGCCACCTCAGCAATCATATACCCTCCTATTCTGTTATCCAGCGCCCTGCCTACATACCATCGATCATTTAAAACAGTAACTGGATCAGGATAAGTGATTACATCTCCAACTTGAATCCCCATTTTCAGAACTTCATCTTTATCTTTTGCTCCGACATCCAGGCAAATATTTTTCAACGATGGAGACTCCTCTTTACCACCATGTCTTGTATGAATTGCAGGCCACCCAAAAACAGCCTCTACAATTCCTTTATCTGTGTGAATATGTACTCTTTTTGATGGAGCAATCTGATGATCGGAACCTCCGTTTTTCCTAACATAAATATATCCTTCACTGGTAATATAATGAACAAACCATGAAATTTCATCCGCATGTGCTTCAATGACAACTTTATACTCCGCTTTTGGGTTAATAACAGCAGCTACTGTCCCATAAGTATCTATTATATAATCATCAACGTAAGGTTTTACATAATCCAACCATATTCTTTGACCTTCTGATTCAAATCCAGTAGGTGAAGGGTTATTCAAATAAGATTCTAAAAAATTTCTGGAGGATTTAGTAAAAATGTATTTTGTCATTTTTGTTATTTATTTAACTTGTAAAGTTAATATAAATCGGGAGATTTAATAATTTAAAAACTCCATTTCATTCGGACGAATCCATTAGCTAAAAAAGTATTCTGATTGTTCAATCTTCCTCCTATATTGATCATATGAAATGACAAATCGAAATTTTGAGCAAGAGACCGATTAATCGATGGCATGAATATGCCAAAATCTACACCGGGCATATACACTAAAATCAATGCATAATTTGTTAATTCATTGAATTCACCAACAAAAGTCGTCATAGCTGACCATCGAGTAGGCATAAGTGATTTTGCTGATGTTTGAAAAGCAAGGAAACCATATGAAACGTCCGTGTTTCCAACTACTCCACTAGATGAATAAAGTACTCCTAAACCTATAAATTTGTTTCCTGGTAAAATATACTCTCCCGAAACTGATAAGCTCCCGTCACTATTGGTTCTATATTCAGAATTTATAAAATAAGAGGATTCACCTTTAAAACCCCATTTTTTTATACCTCCAGCCCATCCGCATCCAACAACATAATCATCATAATATTTACCCGCAAGGACTTGAAAATCATAATTCCATTTATTCCAACTTAATTTTGCAGCTCCAATAAAAGCCGTATCAGAATTAACCGAACCGGCCACTTCTAAACCGGCCCCATTTTTAAAATATTTTTGAATTCGAACAGCATCAGAACCGGGTCTTTCTTCGTAATCAAAATCCGTGAATGTAAACGCATTGAACAAATCATTTGAATTCCAATAGCTATTAATCCCCCAGTTCACGCGCTGTCGACCCATACTCCATTCCCAATCTTTAAATGAACCTTTATACCATAAACGATCTAT
>CEUK01100992.1_pt1 | contig 13693 bp, 11 predicted proteins | sample 356451 | NCBI WGS metagenome assembly CEUK01 (sample SAMEA2622843, study PRJEB7988) | marine metagenome | isolation source: saline water (ENVO:00002010), including
CCATTCCCTGTAACAATGCTAGACTCAAAAGTTTCTGTTCTACAGATTTTAATTGATCATCTTCTAAACCATAAGAACTAAGCACACTTTGACTAACAAAGTTATTTTTTTGAAAAATATCTGGCGAATTAATGGTTTTCGCATTACCATCTTTATCCGTATATTCGATAATAGTCGCTTTCCACTCGAAACTTTTATCGTCTAAGGTAATATTATACTTAATTGTTTCACCCTTACTATTCGTAATTTCTTCTGGAGTGGGCGTTAGATTTTGTATTGCCACGTATATCGATTAATAAGGTCCTTGTTTATTATTTAGACTACTTTGGAGAACGTATAAATTTTGCATAAGATATAGAAGTCAATACGGGCAATTCAGTTGAAGTGACTTCATATAAATTACTCTGCATTTCTGCCCAGGTGTAGTTTCTAGGATCTTTGAAGTGTATATTGTATCCTCGGAATCCCCATCGAAATACTTCTAGACATTCGATCAATGGGTGTTGATCGTACTTAAGATCTCTTGTCTTTGCCTTATATAAAAACGTATAATATTTTCCCTGATCGGGCACAGGTGTTACTGTATATTGCAACGCATCCATGATCAACATCATGCGATCTTCTACGTCTTGTTCTGCATTGATTTTATCTTTAATCGGACTAATCCTATCATCACTCAGAATAGGATCATCACCTTTTCCAATTAGATCTGCAAGGTCTTGTTCTGTTTTTCTTTGTTTTAGAGTCTTTCTTGGCATTACTTGATACCTAGATCTTTTTCTGTCATGATCTTGAATTCATAGTTTCTATCATCACAGAATTCCTGAGCTGCTTTCCACTTTGCTTGATTAACTGCCCAGGTCTTGACTTTATATGCCCACTGTTTCGTCCTTCTTTTAGGATTTTGTTCGGGCATTTCTACTTCTCTTTGTGGTTTTATTTCAATCACCATTGATCTTTTTTTACCAAACTTATCAGTATATCGAACAAGGAAGTCTGGATAGTATCGGTGGACTTTATTATCAATAGGAGAGATGTATGGAATACAGAACTCTTCGGACTGCCACTGGTTTACATTTTCATTGAGATCACAATATCTCATAAACTTTCGTTCCCAGAGTGAACGATAAACTATATTTGCTGGGTCACCTTTATACTTTCGGGGATTCTCTGGTCGATATTTTCCCTTATAACTCATATACATAGTATAGATCCTTAAAAAATATTTATAGTGGCGGAAAATCTGTACAGATATAGAGTTGACCCCCTTAACATTAAGATGACGGACGGCAAATCGTCTGCAGCTCAGGGTAACATCGGCGGTGTTATGGATTACCTGGGCGAGATTGCCATGTCCAGTCAATTCAAACTAAATTTATTTTTGAGTGGTACTGGAACGAGTGAAAATGATGATTTGAACTCTTGGTTAAGACAGTGTGGAATATTTGGAGATAATGCTAACGATCAACAACTGAAGTATGATCTACTGTGTCATCAAGCTCAGTTGCCAGGAACTCAGTTTGATCTAGCAACAGAAAAAGGTGGATTTCAGGGAGTTACTGAGACATTCGCAAGAGCCAGACAGTTCACCCAATTTGCAGTTTCATTTTATGTTGATAGTCAGTATAATGTTATTAGATTATTTGAAGAGTGGATGAATTTTATCAATCCACTTCACGTAACTGGTGGACCAGGTGTGAAGCCTGATTCGGGAAAAATTATTGAGGGTAGTCCTGCAGGAAGTTTGTTTAGACAAGAAGCTCAAGAAGGGACAGCCTTTTTTAGGATGAGATATCCAGAAGCTTATAAGAAAAATATCACTATTACTAAGTTTGAAAGAAATGCTGGATTTCATTTGGGTAAGAATAGTATATACCCATATGAACAACAAAGTAGACAACTGACTTATCAATTTATTAATGCATTCCCCATTCAAATTGCTGCAGTTAATTTAAACTATGGTGGAAGTGAAATTGCAAAAGTCGATGTTGTCTTTAATTATGATCGATATACTACTATGAAACATGATCCTGGTAGACAAGTTTCAGTACCACAGAATTTGACTATAGAAAGTTTAACACAACTACAGGGACTACCAGGATTCGCTATTGGAGATTTCTTAGACCAAGATGGTAACCCTCTGGGCGGATCCCAAAATATTGGATAAATAAAATTACTGAGTTGAAATTCTATGCCATTACCTAAGATTGCTGCGCCAACTTATGAGTTGACCCTACCCTCTACAGGAAAAAAAGTTAAGTATAGACCTTTTCTGGTCAAAGAAGAAAAAGTCTTGATTCTCGCTCTAGAAAGTCAAGACGTGAAACAAATTACCATGGCAATCAAACAAGTATTGTCTGAGTGTATTCAAACTAGAGGTATCAAAGTAGAAGAACTTCCTTCATTTGATATTGAATATCTATTCTTGAATGTTCGTGGTAAATCAGTCGGAGAAGCAATCGAATTGATTGTTACCTGTCAAGATGATGGTGAGACCGAAGTACCTGTCAAAATTTATGTTGACCAAGTAGATATTCAGTTTGAAGAAGATCATTCACCAGAAATTAAGTTGGATGATTCTGTTGTATTGAAAATGAAATATCCATCATTGGACCAATTCATTAAAAACAATTTTGACTTTAATGAACAAGAATCGGTCAGTACTATTGAAAAATCATTTGAAATTATTGCGGAGTGCATCGATACTATCTTCACTGAAGAAGATGCTTGGTCCGCTAAAGACTGCACCAAGAAAGAACTATTAGAGTTTATTGAAGGAATGAATTCTTCACAGTTTAAGATGGTTGAAAAGTTTTTTGAAACCATGCCAAAATTGAGTCACACATTTACAGTGAAGAATCCTAAGACCAAGAAAGAAAATACTGTAACGCTGGAGGGGTTGACGAGTTTTTTCGGTTGATAATGTCTCATATCAATCTTGAGGCATACTTTAAGATTAACTTCGCTTTGATGCAGTTCCATAAATACAGCTTGACTGAGATCGAAAATATGATGCCTTGGGAAAGAGACATTTATCTTGCCCTATTGAGAGCTCACATTGAAGAAGAAAACCTAAAGGCACAACAAGCTAATGGCGGTTAGTAACTTACCAAATCTAAGTGTAGCAGCTCCTAGTTCTACTGGGAAAATATCTCCACAGAGTATATCTGGAGGTCAGACCTTAGGTTCTGGTGTAGTTGAAAGTGCCGCTAACAATATTACAGGATTTAAGAGAGCAGGAACATCTGCCGTATCACCAAAAGTTCCCAATATTGCAGCTCTTCTTCAAAGTATTTCTTCTAGTATTATCAGTAACGTAGAGAATATAACGAGTGGTGTTAAGAATGTAATTCAGGGCGGAATTACTAACGTAACAAATGTATTTGGTAGAAAAGAATCTGAGGAAGATCCGAATAAAATAATGTCGGAGTTCTTAGGACTCTACCAAAAGGCATTAGATTATATTAAATTCTTTGCAGATCCTAAACAGATACAAGGATTTGATAAAGCGATTAAATTATACCAAGATAGTTTAAAATCTACAGGAGATACTGTAGTTACTATCAGGAAGTTCATCAAAAAGATGATCAAAGACTTCCTAAAATTAAAGAATGAACTTGCCAATATGGGAGGTGGTGGTGGTTTTAGATTACCACGATTGCCCTTACCAGGAAGACAACCACGTCAACCCAGAGGACCCGCACGCCGACCTAGAACTAGGATGCCTAGAGGTAGAGGTGGTAAATTAGGCCTGGGATTATTGGGTCTAGGATTACTTGGTAGTGGCGCAATGGCTGCTAATAAGTTTATTGGTGGAAATGAGGAAAAACAACAAACGTCAGAAGGAATAAGTGGAGAACTCATTACAAAATTTGATGGTGTATTAGAAAAATTTGATCAAGCTATTGCTACTTTGGAGAATTTAACCGCATCAGCTGCAGGTGGTGGTGATGGTAAACCCAAAAAAGTTAAAGATGGTGGTCCTAGAGGTGATGATCTTCTTCCTATGACTTCCGACTTTGATGCATCAAAAATAAAAGATGCATTTAACACAGGATTGGTAACAGGTCCTAAAGGTCGGATAGGTCGTGGTACTGAATATCATATTGACTCTCAGTTTAGTAGTGATCTTCCTATGGAGGATATAGTTAAAATGGTGGATCAAATGGCACTAGCATATGATGCAATGGGTCGTGAAATGGAATTCTCTAACGCCGCGGTGGCAGATAAGATTTATAATCCTAACGCTAGTTTAGAAGAAAAAAGTGCGCTTTTAATGGACGTATTTAAAGCACATAATCTTCCCAGAGGACGAAAACTTGATGGAAAACATGGATTCTATCAAATGGATTATTTTGTTCCTTTCAAAGGCAAAGGAAGAGGACATGAGAGTGCGGAAAGTGCTCCATTACTTTTGCCATTTCTACAAGACGGTAGTGTACGATATGAGAAGTCTGGTAGTTATGGTGCATCTGCTGATTTGATTGATTCCGAAGGAAAAGTTCGAGCGAGGGTTGGACATGGTGATGTTCGAGGTGCTAAATCTGGAACTATTGACCTTTCTACAGTAAGACCATTCAGTCAACAAGTTCAACCAGTTGAAGAAGTAAAACCAGATCCCAAAGCACAAGAAGTAAGTCGTGCTGATCCACAATCAACAAGTTTTATCCAACAAGTACCTGGATCAAATAGTGTTGCGGTCATACCCGCTTCTGATAGTTCTCAACCACAAACGCAGACACAACCACCACCTGCACTTGTAGCATCATCAGTAGAAAATATTAATTTTAATTTGACAGTTGAAAATCCTGATAATTTCTTTCCACTTTCGGCTAAACAAATGCTTAATATCGTAGGATAATGTCAGTAAATAATCTAACTCCAAAGGTAAGAACTAAAGCTAAAAAGGTATTGAATCTTGCGGTCAAATCCAAGAGATCGATGAAACTTAATGAGTTGAACTTTGTTCGCACTTCAAGGTTTATTGAAAAAGAATCTAAGAGAATAAGCCAACCCAAAATTGATAAAAAAAAATTAAAGAAACTTTTAAACACCGACTTTGCTTCTATAGCGAGTGCAAGCCTCCCTGGTAAAGGTGGTGGAGGTCTTTTAGGATTATTAGGGGATGTTCTTGGTGGTTTTGGAGGTGGTGGGGGTAGAAGAGGTGGCCGTCGTGGTGGACCACCATCCAGAAGAGCACAACAAAGATATAGAAGAAGATTTGGAAATAGAGCTGGAAATAGAAGATTTGGTAGAATGCCTCAATTTGGTAGAGGTGGAGGTGTTCGTGTTCCCAGAGCGGGTGGATTGCTTGGTGTTGCAATGGCAGGACTTGAGTATGGAGGAAGAGTATCTGAAGGACAAACACAGACACAGGCAATAACAGGAACTGCTGCATCCACTGCTGGTGGTATTGCTGGTGCATATGCAGGCGCAAAAGGTGGTGCTCTATTAGGTGCTGGAATTGGTGCCTTGTTTGGTGGTGTGGGTGCTGTTCCTGGTGCTGCTATTGGTGGATTTCTTGGTGGAATTGCTGGTGGATTCGGTGGATCCATGATAGGTGGTGATATTTCGGATAGACTTACTGGTGTTGTTGGTAAGGATAAGGATAGCGAAGAAGCGGAAAAAGAACTAGAGAAGAAATCTAAGATCAATCCACTTGGAATGACTTTAGATAAGTTTGATCAAGTAGTTGACAGATTTGCTAAAGCTATAGTAAATCTAGATCTTGGTGGAAGAATTGAAGAGAGTGAAGATGAACCACCTAAAAGAGAAGACTTCCCAAATACAAGATCTGGAGCAAAGGCATATAATGAAGCGAGGCAGAGATATAGAGAAAGACAGGAAGAACGAAAAGCAAAAATACAAGAAGCACTAGACTTTGAACAGAATCAGTTTAAAAAGGGACAACAAGAGCGTGCAAGAGTAAAAACCAGAGAACAGGCAGACAAAGCGGGATTTGGAATACTTGAGGGAATCCTAGGTGAAGGGATATATGATTCCTTGATGAAGCAAGTATTTTTTGATATTCAACCTGAATCAAAAGAACCAGATGCTACTACAAAATTTCTTACCAATTTAGGTATTTCCCCAGAAGCACAGGGTATATCGGCAATGTTAATCGAAACCGTACTGAGTGCGGCTTTGATGGCTAGGGGCAGAGGAGTTATGAAACCTCCTGCAGTTAAAACACGCCCTTTAACAAAACCAACAGCACTACAAGGTCCAGAACTTCCTCCAGTACAAAGACAACCCGTCTCAAAACCTAGAGTAGTACGAAGTGCGGATACACTTCCAAGGCCAGAGGTTAAACCAACAGAACCTATGGTGCGACAACCAGCTCAGTCAGTGCAAGATGTATTGAATAAAAATAGAAGAGGTCGTTTAAAGAGAACCGTCAATCAAGTTGAAAAAAGTCAAAGGAGATCTGAAGCAGAACTAGATGCTGCAAGAGATATGGCAGAGGGAGGTTTTAGAAGAAGTCAATCCACAGTAAAACCTCAACAAAATCTGATTGAAGGTCAAACTACACTTCCTGATGGTTCTACTGTCTATTACCGTAGACCCATGGGTCGATCAGCCGCATCTAGACGAAATCAATTAAAATCATCAAAAACATCGTCAGAGACGCAGACAGATAGTGCAACTAAAATTATGGAGAGAGAACAACTTCAGGTTGACGCTGATAAACTTAGTGATAAGGTAAGATTAAACCAGACTATTCAGGATGCTATAGATCAGGCTGCTCGGGATGCCGAACGAGTAATAAAAATAAAAAAGAAAAAGAAATTCTCTCCCAGTAGTACCAATCCCTTGGAAGGTAAGGAACTTTCTAGTATAAATCAATATACAACTTACAATGCACCAAATAATACCACTATTATTATGCAGCAGGGTGGAAATCAAATGCCGCCGCAGAGTCCACCACCACAGATGATGGCATCTGCTCCACCTCCAACGATGCCACCAGGTCCGTCAGCGATTGATGTTGTATCACATTTGAATACGGTTATCTTCTTAAACAACTTACAAACTACTTAAGATGTCAGTAGCACTAACAGGATTAGATGTAATAGGCGCAGAAATTATCTCTGCGAATGGAAAACGTGTAGATTTTACTAATGGTATCAGGGATATTAATTACTTTGAAGACATTTTATCTCCATGTTGCACGATGTCCATCACTGTCGATCTTGGAAGTAGAATAGTTAATTCTTTACCAATTCGTGGTGGAGAAAAAGTAGTTATAAAATTAAGAACAGCTACTGGTGATTTTGATAGAGATGGGAATAAGGCTTTTTACGTTAAAAAAGTACAAAATTATGCTTCTGATGGACAGAAAGAAACATTTACGTTGCAACTTGTAAGTAGAGAAGGTCTCACCAATGAGACGGCTAGATGTGAAAGAAAATATCAAAAACTTACTATTGATCAACACGTAAAAGCTATCCTAGATGATGTCCTCAAAACAAGTAACTATGAATCTAAAAATATAGAAAAAACAGCAAACACATATAGTTTTATTGGAAATCAGAAGAAACCTTTTTATATTTTGAATTGGTTGTTACCTAAAGGTATTCCAGTTTCTGGACAATCTGGAACAAATGGATCGCGAGCTGTAGGTGTTTCGGGATTTTTCTTTTATGAAAATTCTGAGGGTTTTAATTTTAAGAGTATTGAAAAACTTGTTGGAGGTGTAGATAAAACAAATCAACCAGTTGCTGAATACACATATTCTAATGTAATTGAACACAATAAACTATCAGTTGAATTTAAAATTCTAGATTATAAAGTGTCTAGAAACATTGATCTCATAAGTTCATTGAGAACAGGAATGTATTCAAATATTACATTTTTCTTCGATCTTTACGAAAACCGAACAGATTTCTATCAATATGACCTAAAAGACGAAATCCTTGATAAACTAGGGGAGCAGGATGACATAGATGTTCCTGGAGGATTTGAAAGTGCTCCATCAAGAATTCTAGTCAGAACAGCAGACAGAGGTATCCTAGATCCCAATGATATTGCTGCCGACTCTGGTAGAGATACTGCTGATATGGCAAAATCTTTCGCTAGATATAACTTGCTCTTCACTCAGTCACTAAATATGGTAGTACCATGTAACATAGGATTGAAGGTGGGTGATGTAATTTCCGCTACTTTTCCAAAAGTTAGTTCTTCTGAAAAAGCGGAAAAAGACAATCAACAAAGTGGCAACTACTTAATAAAAAGTCTAAGACATCACTTTGAAGCAAACTCGAATGTAACTTACTTAAGTTTAATTCGTGACTCATACGGTCTCACAGATAATTAACAAAAAAACCCATGGAAAACATCGAAGCGCATATCGAAAAGGATAAGCAAATCCTTCAAGATCCAACAACCTCGCCTCAACAACGTCGTCACATCGAAGGTGAACTTCACGAACTAGAAGTTTACGCAGAGAATCACAAAAAAGAAATTGCTGCAGGAGATCATCACGATCCATCTCCACTAGAACTATTCTGCGAAATGGAACCAGAAGCAGATGAATGTAGAATTTACGAAGACTAATTAAATGATTGACGAGTCCATACTAAAATCTAATTTTATAGGCAAAGACGGATTCATCTGGTGGATTGGTCAAGTCGCTCCTGCAGAAACATGGAGAACTGAAAAGTCCCGAGTCGATACTGAAGTTGGTGAAGGCTGGGCTTATAGATGTAAAGTTAGAATCATTGGGTATCATAGTTTTGATGATCAAAAATTACCCAATGAAGACTTACCATGGGCACATATCCTAACTAGTGCTGATTCAGGAGCTCCTGGCCAGGGTAGTTTTGGTAAGACACATGGACTCGTCGGTGGAGAATCTGTTTTAGGATTCTTCTTGGATGGAGAAGAGGGTCAACAACCAGTTGTTGTCTCTTGTTTCTATAGAACGAAAGCGGTACAGAACTTAAAACAAAAATCACCCTTCAAACCTTTCACGGGTATGGAGGGTACTCTTTCACAAACTTCTACGAGAAAGAAACGCCCTAGTGCTACGACAAAAGAAATTCCTACAAAGACTGTAGAAACAGGTCCTGCATTTAACTTTGAAGGAGGCACTGCAATTGATCTACAGGGTAATGTAGATTCTCCTTTTAATGTTTCACTGGCATTTGATAGTTCTAAAATTGGTGGTGCATCATATCTTGTAGCAGATGATTTGCAGGATGAATTATTTGGCGAAAACAAGGCAGATCTTGGACTTAACAAAGCATTTTATGATGCAGGTCCAGTTACTAAACCTAATGGATGTTTAACTGACATTCTTGCACAAATACAAGCAGGACTCAATAGTTTTCTAGGATTTATTAATGGTCTAGAGAAGACTGCACTGGGTTATATTGATCCAGTAAGAAACTTAATTGTAGATGTTAGTTCGTCTGTAGCATCAGTTGCTAGATTAACAATGGGTCTCGTTAGATTCGTTGTTAATGGTATTAGAGAAAATATTGTTAAATTAGTTGGATGTTTATTTGAAGTATTTGCAATCACCATACCTCTACCTCAGTGGTTGCAAATATCTGAAGCGGCAAAACAGATTCTAGACCTAATCTTCTGTTTGTTTGAAAAACTCTTTGGTCCAATGGAAGAATTTCTCCAAGGACTCATCAATGAGATGATTGGAGATTCTTTCAACGCTGCTGCTTGTGCAGTCGAAGAGTTTCTTGCTGCAACTATCGGTAAACTTGAAGAGATGATGCAAGATGTTCTTGGGGACATTATGAGTGGTCTTGATTGGTTAGCTGGAGGAATCGGTGAAATTAGTGGATACATCCGTCAGGGTGTTGGTATGATTCAACAGTTGCTAAGTTTCCTGAATTGTGATGGTCTGTTATGCAACAAACCTGGAACATGGGATCCATTCGGTAAAATAGAATTCCCATCTACAGATGATTGGGCACAGTCTCTTGCAAATATCGATATTCTTGGGGGATATGGTAGTGAGATAAATGAAGTCGCTGGATTATTGTCCTTATATGGTGGAGATACACCATTTACTGACTGTAGAGATAAAAATATTAATCCAAAAAATCAAGGAGATGCGCCCAGAGTACCACCTGGTCACAAGTTTTATAAGTGTATTCCACCAGAAATTATCATTTATGGTGAAGGTTCAGGTGCTTCAGCAGTACCAGTCATTGATCCAAACACAGGAAAAGTTCTTACAGTCGTTGTAACTAGCCCTGGATCTGGATATACCAAAAAACCTAAAGTTAAGATTGTAGATAATACAAATTACGGAAAAGGTGCAACTGCAAAAGCAAGAATTACAAATGGAACTGTAAGTGACATTTATGTCACAAATCCTGGTTCTGGATATTGCCCAACAGATCTATCAATAACACTACCTCAACCACCCAAAGATCCAGATCTACCTCCAACATGTAAAAATAGTACAGATTGTCCACCAGGATTTGTCTGTGTTGATGGATATTGTGTTCCTGGATGTGAAGATACTAAAGATTGCCCTCCTGGATATACTTGTGTTGATGGTTCATGTATTCAAACATGTTCTACTGATAAGGATTGTCCAAAAGGATATGTTTGTATTGATGGTCAATGCGTAAGAGATCCAATATTTACTATTCAGCCTATCCCTGGGGATTCGGATCCAGGCATCAGTACTATTCCAGTTGGTATTGTTACTGACATTGTTATTGAAAATCCTGGTATTGGATACACTGGTGGTGATTATATTCAAATAGGAGACGATTGTTACTACGAACCAATTTTAACTGCAAATGGTTCAATCATTGGTATTAAAGATATATCACCATGTAATATTCAATTTACAACCACCCCCGAAGTTCAAATCATTACAGATACAGGAAGTGGTGCTAGTGCATTCCCTGTTACAGAATATCAACCTCAATATATCTTTGATAACCAAGATACTGTTGGTATCGGAAGTATCAAAACTATTATCGATTGTGTTGGTATAAGAGATCTAGTCTTTGTTGGTTGGGTCAATGGATTCCCATACTATGGACCATATCATGAACATGAAGGCAAGAGAATGGTAGGTCCAGTACATCCCAATAGACCACATGCAACAATCTATGACACCAGAGAACAGAGTCTGTTTGCTATGAATATAACACCAAAGCAATCTACAAGTGGTGATGCTACAACTCTGACGCCATTGTCAGGATATACAACTATACCAACTGCACAGAGTTCTGTGCCCACTACAAGTCCCGCTCCATCACCAACACCCGCACCCGCTCCTGCACCCGCTCCTGCACCTACTCCCACACCAGACCCAACTCCACCGCCATCCAGTCCTCCTCCATCTAGTCCGCCGCCATCTAGTCCTCCTCCATCTAGTCCTCCTCCATCACCCCCACCTTCAGGAGGCGGAGGCGGTGGATATGGCTACTAAATAATAAAAAGTTGACTGACGTTTAGTGGCCCAACAACCCAAAGAATTTTACTGTAAATATCAAGGATTTGAATTCAAATCTGGCGTAGACGATGGTGCTGGTCGTATTATCGATTGGCAAGTAGTTACTGATAATATTCAAGGTATCAAATTTTGTACTGATGGTACTCACTTTCAACTATGTTATGGAACTAGTTACGATCTCTCTGGTAAAGATGTAGGAAAAGACGAACCCGCAAAGATTATTCGTGCAATAAATGGAGATATTCATATTGATGCAATGGCTGGAGATATTATTCTGAAAGGAATGAATATCAGACTTCAAGCTCAAGATCCATCAGGAGAAATAACTCTAACTGCTGGTAAACAGATTGCTACAAAAGCTGCAATTACATCTGTTTCTGGAACCAAGGTAAATATAAATGGAACTCAAGACGTTGGTATTAGTGGATCTACAGTTAATGGTCACGCAAAACTTCAGAATACCCAGTCTCAAGCAACTGACGAAAAGCAAGCATCTTTCTTAGGTCAGATCATGCAAGCAATTAAAAAATTCAAACAACTCTTGGAGTGTGCGTCTTAAATTATGGCTACCCCTATTCAACACGTTGGTGATAAGTTTATCGTAGGTGCTATTGACACCTCTTTTTTAGATGCATCATCTAGACTCTTACCAGGAACTAGTGTTCTGAATGGACCAGTTTATATTGGTATGCCATTTTCTGTTGGTGTTGCTCGTGCAAACTGTATGATTGGACCACCATTGTTATCATTAGGTAGTCCTGCATCTTTAGAAGTCCTTGGTATTGCCAATATCTTTGGTCTCTTGAATGTATATGCAATTAGTACTTTTACTGGATTATGTACAAAATTTGGAACTACAATTAAGAACGCACTGAGTCTTAAGAATGGTATTGATATTGGTAATGCTTTAAGGATCGGTAATACAATTAAGGTACAGAATGGTACAGATAATGTTAACGGTATCCTGAACGTTGCTGGTGTTATTAACTGTGCATGGTTAGATGGTAAAATTGCTGCTGCAATGGCATCTCCACCAAAAGGGTTTGATATGCATCATCCAACCAAGAAAGGTTGGAGACTAACACATATTTGTATAGAAGGACCAGAGGCTGCGGTATATTATCGTGGTAAACTTAATGGTGGTAACTATATCGAACTACCTGAATATTGGAAAGGTTTGGTTGATTCTGAAAGTGTTACAGTTCAACTAACTCCAATCGGAGTATATCAAGAACTATATTATGAGATTACTGACTGGGGGACTAGAATCAAGGTTCTAAATAATCAAGGTGGCGCAGTAAACTGTAGTTATGTGGTCTTTGGTGAAAGAAAAGATGTTGATAAGATCGTGGTTGAGTATGAGGGAAAGATTGAAGACTATCCTGGACGGGATCAACGTTCTATCGTTGGTTATCATTACGATTATAGACAAGGAGTGAACGGATAATGGCTGCAGATCCTAAAGATATTGAAAAAAGACTTCGTGATCAATCTACTCAGATTAAAGGTCAGGTAGATCAACTAAAAGAACTGCTTGCAATTAAGGATGCAATCCTTGATGAGTATGATGAACTTATCGAAAAACTTGATAAGAAAAATTATCCCTTAATCCAAGATATTAATACAAAAATCAAAGCAACTGCAGATGCATATAAAGCAAGAATTAGTGCAGGTTGTCTAAGTGACCTCGCCTGGGTAAAACAAGAGACTAAAACTGTAGATCATGACGCTTTCGATGATGACATTGAAATTGAAACTTGGAAGGTAGAAAAGGATCCCGAACAGAGAGTTCAACTCAATAGATATGGACTTAAGTATTACAGATACCCCAAAGATAGAGACTATGGTTCTAATGTTACTGCAGAAATAGAAACTGCAAACATCGATCAATTTACTACAGTTCTTGTAATATTTGATTCGGATACTCAGTATGAACAAGATGGAACTTCAACTCTACTCAAGGGTGTTAAAAATGGGGACTTTGTAACTGATAACTTAGATGAACCCCAAATCTTTATAACAGGAAACTTACCTACTGTTGTTGGTCTGGGAACCACTTCATATCCTGGAATTAGATCAGATTTTACTGGATTCTGCACTGCAGTTGATAATAAAATCTATTCTGATGCGGTTCAGGGAACTGTTCTTAATTATGCTCAAGTAGGAGATTTCATCTATGACTTTTCTGGTAATGGATTGTTGCCTGCTAACGGAGTTAAGATCACTGCTATTGATAATGTTAAAGTTCCCCTC
>CEUK01024441.1_pt1 | contig 13684 bp, 13 predicted proteins | sample 356451 | NCBI WGS metagenome assembly CEUK01 (sample SAMEA2622843, study PRJEB7988) | marine metagenome | isolation source: saline water (ENVO:00002010), including
AATAGTAGTTTTTGATATTTTTAAAAAAGGAAACATTTCTAAAGCAGTTTCAGGAGATTCTATCGGATCTTTAATAGGTTAACCCAACTAAATAGATTAATTATGAATGAAACAAGTATTGAATCTAGTATGAATAAGAGTATTGAAGCGACTCAGAGAAACTTCAATACGATTAGGACAGGAAGAGCTAACTCGTCTTTATTAGATAGGATAAATGTTGAATATTATGGAGCAGATACTCCGCTCAAATCATTGTCATCAATTTCGACTCAGGATTCCCAAACGATCCTCATACAACCATTTGATATTTCGTGTCTCCAATCTATCGAGAAAGCTATATCTATGAGTGATTTAGGAATAACTCCAAACAATGATGGTAAAACTATTAGAATTAATGTACCCCCACTGACAGAAGAGAGAAGAAAAGAATTTTGTAAACTTGCATCAAAGTACGCTGAAGAGGGAAAAATTGCTTTAAGAAATATCAGAAGAGATGCAATTGATAAAGAGAAAAAAGAAGAAAAAGAAGGTTTAATCTCTCTAGACGAGTCAAGAGATAATCAAGACAAAATTCAAAAAATCACTGATAAATTTATTTCATTAATTGAAAGTAAACTATCTGAAAAAGAAAAAGAAATCTTAAAAGTTTGAATATATTTGATGTAATCATAATTGGAGGAGGATTGGCAGGTTCATCAACGGCATTGCATTTGTCCCAAAAAGGTTATTCTGTATGTATTCTTGAAAAAAAAGAAAATATTGAAATGATTCCTTGCGCAGGGGGTATGGCTTCCTCTGTGAAATCTTATTTACCATTAGATATCTCTGAAGCCATTGAAACGGAAGTAGAGAATGTTCATTTTACATGGAAATTTGATGACAAAGTGATTGCTAATCTGGAGGGAAAAACACCTTTTTTAATTATCAAAAGAGAAAAACTTGATGGGATATTACTCAATGAGGCAATAAAATATGGTACTAAATTAATCAGGCCTATAAATATTAAAGAAATTGAAAATAAAAACGATAATTGGGTAATAACTTCTAAAGAAAAACTTATTTTTATATCTAAATTTTTGGTAATGGCGGATGGTTCAGAATCTTATTGGACTTCTCATTTGCAATTAGGACCACCAAAGCCAAAATATGCCGAAACAATTGCAATCAGAATTAATGGTCACGGAAATATATCAAAGAATTCTGTAAGATTTGATTTTGGATCTGTTAAGTATGGATTCGCTTGGGCTTTTCCTCTAAGAGAAAGTGTAAACATTGGTCTTGGTACATTTATTGGCAACGCAAAGCTGAATAATATTTCATTAAATAAACAGATAATCAATGAATTTGGTTTTAATAATTTTACTTATCAGCCTACATTTAAAAAACTAAGAATATGGAATGGTTTTTATAAGTTACATAATAAAAGTGCAATTGCAGTAGGAGATGCAGCTTCTTTATGCGATCCATTTCTTGCAGAAGGTATAAGGCCCGCCTTAATGAGTAGTTATTATGCTGCTAAATGTATTGATCAATGCCTTATATCAGATTCAGTTGAATTAAATGAATATTCCGAAATAATGCAATTAAGATGGAGCAAATCCATGTCTTGGGGGAAAAGAATTGCAGAAGTTTTTTACCGATTCCCAAGAACAGGTTACAGACTGGGAGTAAAAAGGAAAACTGCACCAAAAAGAATTGCGCAAATCTTAACAGGAGAAATGAGTTATGAAGATATTGCTAAAAGAGTTATTAAAAGACTTCTTTTCCAGAATTAATATTTCTTATTTAAAAGATATTTTTAAATTTTAATTAAATTCTCTTTATTTTTTTCAGTAAATCTTGCTGATAATAAAGTTTCTAGTTCCTCAATCGCTTTACTAAAACCAGTAATTCCCTCGCTAAGTTTCTCACTTGCCATATTATCCTCAAGCATATTTAACCTGAAATCACTTTCTTCATAAATATAATAAGGAGAATTCTTAGAACAAAGATCTTTATCTAATTTTTTAACTAATTCTTCTTGGCTATTATGAAGTTCATCTAATAGTTTTGGTGAGATTGTAAGTAAATCACATCCAGCTAATTCTTTGATCTCTTCAATATTTCTGAAACTAGCTCCCATAACTTCTGTCTTAAAGCCCTTTTCTTTAAAATAATTAAAAATCTTTGTAACAGAAATAACCCCTGGATCTTCATTACCTGGGAAGAATTCTTTACCGGTTTTAGCTTTATGCCAATCTAAAATACGACCAACGAATGGAGAAATCAATGTCACTTTAGCATTTGCACAAGCGACTGCTTGGCAAAAATTAAAGAGTAATGTCAAATTACATTTAATACCTTCTTTCTCTAGAATTTCAGCTGCTTTAATACCTTCCCAAGTCGATGCTATTTTTATTAGTATCCTACTCTTATCAATTCCATATTCTTCATAAAGCCTAATTATTTTTCTAGCTTTTTCGACAGTTGCATTAGTGTCAAAACTTAATCTTGCATCAACTTCAGTTGATACCCTTCCAGATATTATATTAAGAATTTCTTTACCAAAAAGAACTGATACTTGATCTATTGCTTCTTTTATAAGTTCAGGTTTAGAGTTATCTGGAAATAATTCTTTTGACTTTTCAAGAGCTTTATCTATCAATCCAACATAACTAGCGTTTTTAGCAGCAGCCAAAATAAGCGAAGGATTAGTAGTAGCATCTCTTGGCTTAAATTTTTTAATCGCTTCAATATCTCCTGTATCTGCAACAACAACAGTCATTAAAGATAATTGTTCTAAGATTGTTTTCATTATTAAAAAATTTTTATATTTTTAACCTAGCTACATATCATATTTAAATCATCCAAATAATTAGAATTTTTACTAAAAAACTAATTATTTTATGGTTTTTTAACAATCGTCTTTTCTTGTATCTCGTAAGGAGGAATTTTATCCACCACAATCAAACTTTCAATTATTTCTTTTACTACTGGGACCGCCACAGTTGATCCGTATGCGTAAGCCTTAGATGGCTCATCAACGACTGCAAGAACAATATACTTTGGATTTTCAATAGGGAACGTAGCAACGAAACTACAAATTTTCTTATTTGTATAAATCCCATCAAAAGCTTTTTGAGAAGTACCAGTTTTACCCCCGATTCTATACCCCTCTACCTTTGCTCCACTTCCACTTCCTTCGTTAACAACAGTCTCCATCCACTCTAAAATAGTTTGGGAGACGTCATTTGAAAGTAACTTATTTTTCTTATTCATACCAAAACCTACTGTTACATGAGGTGTGATTTCATAACCTCCATTAGCAAGTAATGCGTGAAGCTGAGCTAATTTTACTGGAGAAATTGAAAACCCTTGGCCAAATGATGCGACTGCTTGTTCTATTGGTTGATTCATGAAAATTTCTTTATGTTTTAAATGACCTGGAGTGGATTCATAGATATCTGTTTTAAGTTCTTTATTAATACCAAGTTTATTTAACCATTCCCAATAAATTGCAGGATTTAGTTGTTTCATGATTTTGACCATTCCTACATTACTTGATACCTGAAGAACTTTTGGATAATCAATATATCCATTACCTTTTTTATTCCAATTTGTTAGTGTCCATCCTCCAACATTAATAGATCCATTGTCTTCAATAAATCCATTCTTAGCTATTACTTTTTCTTCTAAAGCCAGTGCAAGATTAATAGGTTTGAAAGTTGATCCCGGTTCGAATAAATCTTGTAAATACCAACCTTTAAAAACTTTTTGATCATACTCCCAGAATTTATTTGGATCATATGAAGGGACAGAAACTAATGATAAAATTTCCCCATTTTTTACATTCATTACAATTGCAAAGCCTTTTTTAGCATTCCATTGCTTTACTTGATTTGAAAGGGCCTCAAATGATATTTTTTGAATCCTAGAATCTAGTGTTAGTACAATTTTTTTATCATCATCGATAAAATCATAAGGTCCAGAGGAGTCAGGAAGGGGAGTTCCATCAGCACCCTTTTTTACAAAATTACTTTTGTTAAATACTTTAATATCATTATTCAAGAAAAGTTCTAAACCCGAAGCTGGTTTATTCTCAAAGTTTACAAAACCAACAATATTTGAGAATAAATTACTTTGGGGATAAAATCTTTTTGAGTAGATTTCTAAATCCAAGCCACTTATTCTTAAGTTTTTTATATTTCTAGCTTCTTCAATACTAAGATTATCAAATAATTCAACTCCTTTCTTTTCATCAATAAATTTAGATATGATTAGGTCCTCCTGAATATTTAATATTCGAGATATTTTATTAGCAACCTCTTTTATTGATCTTGTTTTATTTGATGAATCTCCTGGAAATTTAAAATATTTTGGATGCGCCCATAATTTGTAAATAGGTTTATCGAATGCTATTAGTCTATTATTTCTATCTACGATTGATCTACGTTTTTTTAATGCATTAGTCTTTTTAATTTGCATTGCAATTGCTTTATTCTTCAAAAATTGTGAATTAAAAACTTGGAGATAAAATACCCTTCCTAGTAGACAAAATATTACAATTAAGGATCCAATATATATTGATTTCAATCTTCTAATATCAAGACTTTTAATATCAATAATCTTTTTATTTATTTTTCTCATTAATAATTTAATACCCCATCTGATAATTACTATCTTTTAATCCTTCAATAATATTTTTATAAATTGAGTCAAAGAAATAATTTTTATAATTTTCTCTTGGCTCATTTAGATAAATAAGGTCTCTAGAAGTCGTATTTTTAAAAATATCTTCAAGTTCTATTTCTCTTAAATAAAATTCTTCAGTCTGAGAGATCATATCTATAAGATTATTATTAAATGTTCTTGTTTCAATTAATGAAACATAAAAATCAGTCCATTTCCCTTGTGCATCTATAGAAATAAATGAAAAAAAGAATATCAAAATTATAATTGTATAGTTAATACGATTAAATAATTTATCAAGAAAAATATTCTGAGAAGATTTTTTCTTATAAAAATTCCTCTTCTCATTAAAAAATAAATTATCTTTATGAATATCTTTTGAAGTTTGTTGTAATTTTGGCTGATCAAATATATGAGAATTCATCCTCAAAAATATAAGAAAATATATAAATCAAATAAACACCATTAAATTTTTTTGGCAAGTAAATTGTAATTTAAGTTCTTAATAAAAACAGATTTAAAAAAGTTAAGCCATTCCATAAAGAATGCATTACTACTGATGAAAAAAGTCTTCCAGATATCAACCTAGTCAAAGAAAGACCAATACCTAAAATAAAAAGAGGGGGTAATTCACTAAAACTCAAATGAGCAAGAGCAAAAATAAAGGAAGATAGAATTATTCCAATAATTTTTCCAAAATCTCGAGATACGATAGGCAATAATACACCTCTAAAAATAATTTCTTCAAATAACGGTGCAAAAATAGTTGTAGTTATAAATAATAAGATAAAGGCAAGAAAATTATTATTATTTAAAACTATTTCAAGTAAAGGATTACTACCAACTTGATTATCTACAAATAAATTAGTTAATAATGAAGTTAAAAAGACAAAAGGGATGATCATTACCCAACCTTTAAAACCAAAAATTAAAGATTTATATATTGGATAAAAATTAAATTGAAAATAGTCTTTTTTAAAAATAAATTCATTATCGATTGTTTTTATTTGATTATATAAAATTAGTAAGGGAGGAATTGACATGAAAAAGTAACCAAAAAATATTTTCAAAGATTGAGATATTTCTGGAGATAATTTTTTAGAAAATAACTCTACTAAAGTAATTGAAAAAAGTGGAGAAACAACTTCTCCAAGCACTACAAAACCGCCAGATATAAGTAAAATCATATCAATTAAACTTAAATCCAAGGGTTTAAATTCCTTCCATTGAATATTTTTAGATATAATTATTGAAATAATTGATCTAATCGCGAGAATCGAACCAATTAATATTGATAAAATAGGTATTGATCTAATAATAATAATTTTTAAAAACATCACTTCGGCATTCCTATTAGTATTAATATCAGAATCATCGAAATTAAATTTCTTAGATAAAAGACTATAAAGATACTTATCTTTTTTATAGTATTTAAATATATTGGAAGTTTTTGAGTCAGACTTTTCAAAAGAAATCTTTTGAATAGTTAATGCTGTATCTTTATAGATTGGATCCTCAAATTGATTAAAAATTTCATTATCAATTTTTTCATTATTTGAAATAAGTAACCAAATTAATTTATTTCTATCTGATAATTCACTAAAAGTAAATTTTGAAAGCGAATTTTTCATCTCTTTATAAGAATCATCTGGAAAAAATTTTTTCAATTTTTCTGGAATTACTGGTTTAGCAAGCTCTATAATTTCGATTTCTTTTTGACTAATATCAAATGAAACTGAAGGTCTATTTAAGCTTTCTTTAAGACCTTGTTGCCATACAAAAAAAGTTATTATGATAGATATAACTGCTAAAACTATTTTTGATTTTGAAATATTTTTGAACATACATTTACTAAAAAAAATGATTTTTTCTTTTTATATTTATAAAATAACTATATCAATTTTTATCATTGCATGAGATGATAACTTGAGTAATTAAAAAAAATAATGGTTCTTCGTTTGGTCTTAGTGAGGCATGGATTAAGCAGTTTTAATAAAAAAAAACTTATTCAGGGAAGAACTGATAATTCAATACTTACCAAAGAAGGTTATCTACAAGCTGAAGCCGCAGGAAAAATTTTAAATACACTAAATTTTAATCAAATTTACTCATCCCCACTAATTAGAGCCGCAGAAACCGCAAAAACTATTGAAAGATGTTTTAAAAAAAATTTTAATATCAGATATGATAAAAATCTTTTAGAAGTTGATCTTGATCAATGGTCAGGTTTAACAAGTGATGAGATAAAAAATAAATATAAAGATTCTTACAAAATTTGGAAAAATAACCCTGAAGATTTAATTCTCACAAGAAAAGATAAATCAACTTATAAGCCAATAAAGGATCTCTTTCTACAAGCTAATAATTTTCTAGAAAATATAAAAACAAAATATTTAGGAACTGAGAACCAAAATATTTTAATAATTGCCCATAATGCTATCTTAAGATGTCTAATCCTAGATTTAATTAAGAGACCAAAAAAAGGTTTTAGAAAAATAAAATTAGATAATGCCTCAATATCAATTATTAATATTTTTGATGATCATAATTTTTTAAATACACAAATTGAATGTCTCAATCAAACTTCCCATTTAAATCAAAATATTCCACCACAAATTGGGGACTCAAGAATTTTATTAGTTAGGCATGGAGAAACTGATTGGAATAGAGAGGGAAGGTTTCAAGGGCAAATAGATATACCACTTAATAAGAAAGGTAGAGAGCAAGCGGGTAAAGCATCAGAATATTTAAAATCAGTTATTTTCAATAAAGCTTTCTCAAGTTCAATGAAAAGACCATATGAAACAGCAAAAATAATTCTTAGAGAAACAAATAATATAAAAATAAATAAAATTAATAATTTAATTGAAATTAGTCATGGACTTTGGGAAGGAAAATTAGAAGAGGAAATAAAGATTACTTGGCCTGAGATGTTAAAAGATTGGCAGACAAAACCAGAATTAGTAAAGATGCCAGAAGGAGAGTCCATTAAGGAGGTTTCTGAAAGATCAATAAAAGCTTGGGAGATTATTTGCGATTCACAAAATAAAGGAGATTTATCACTAGTGGTTGCACATGATGCAGTAAATAAAACCTTAATATGTAAAATTTTAGGACTAGATTATTCAAATATTTGGATGATTAAACAAGGAAATGGTGGCATCACAGTAATAGATATTTTTGATGATCCAGATAAAGATAACGTATTAGTTTCACTTAATATTACCAATCACCTGGGTTCTATCATTGATTCCACTGCTAGTGGAGCACTATAATGGAGAATTTTTTATATTACGAGAAAATAGATATTCTTAAAGGTTCTGACCAAGAAATTTTTAGGGATTCTGTTCTAATTATTGATGGGAGAATTCAAGCAATTGGTCAAGAGGCGAGGGATCTGGCTCTTGAAAATAAGATAGAAACTTCTAATTCAGGAAATAAAATTATTGCTCCATTACTTGTTGATATTCACTCTAAATTAGATAAACCAATTTCAGGTTTTGAAGATAATTTAATTTGCATAAAAGATAGGGCAAAAAAATCAGGATATGGTGTTATAGCACTAATGCCTGATAGTACTAATTGGAGAGATAGTCCTGAGAAAATCCCTTTTCAAATTGATGATGAAAATGATTTAAAGATTTTATTTTGGGGGGCTTTTACTATTGATGGTAAAGGGATAGAACTTACCGATCATGAAGATCTCATAAAATCAGGAGTTGTAGGATTATCTTCAAATTGTTTTAATGACTTATCAATCATCTTTAAAGGAATTTCACTTAATAAAAATAAATTACACCCCATACTTTTCAACATTCATAAAAATTCATCATGCTCAAATAATATAGTTTTTCATGATATTCAATTATTGCAATCAGGATTCCAAAAAATTGATAATTGGAATTGCAAAAATGAAATCAAAAAAATCTATGAAATAAAAAATAATTTCCCAAATCAAAATATAATCATAAAAAATATATCTGATATTAATTCATGCAAGGAATTAGAAAAAAATAAGAATATATGTTCTAGTATTAGCTGGTGGAATTTAATTGCAGATACTTGCAATCTTGAATTAAACGATTTAGGTTGGAAAGCTGACCCACCTATTGGCAATAAGAAAGATAGAGAATATTTTATAAATGCTCTAGAGAATAATCTTATTCAAGCAATAGCTGTTAACTCAATGCCATTAAATGATCAAGAGACTTTTAAACCCTATAATAATCGAAAAGCTGGTTTAAGTTCATTTGAACTAGTATTACCTCTGTTATGGGAAGAATTGATTTTTAAGAGAAAGTGGAGTATCTCAAAATTATGGAAACACTTAAGTTTTTACCCTTCAAATTTATTAAACCTAGCTGAAGAAAAATTAAAAATAGGAAGCAAAAGGTGGCTCATATATGATCCGGAAAAGATCTGGATCAATTCCCAATGCAATTTAGGTTATGACTCACCTTCGAATTTCCCCAAAAAAGATAAACAAATAAAAGGAAAAGTTATATATTCAGGTTTGGAATCTTAAAAAATCCAAAGGTTTTAAAAGGCCAAAATCTAAAATATGCTCTTCCAATGATTTGATCTTTATGGAGAAATCTTCCACCTGGCCAGTATCTACCATCCCAACTATTTGATCTATTATCTCCTAGTACTAAAAAATTATCTTTTGGTACTAAAAGATTTTGAAATTCTCCGCATTTTTTAAACATATCTCCCCTACATTTATTAACTAAATATGGTTCAAATAGTTTCTTTCCATTTATTAAAACCTCTCCAAATTGATTAACGCTTACAGTTTCTCCAGGTAGAGCAATTACTCTTTTTATATAAGCATCACAAGCTCTATCTCTTAATCCAGGAATTATAGAGATAGGCGGTATTCCCATGATGAAGCAATAACTTTTAGAAGGTAGAGGCTTTTTCCTCAATAAAATTAATTCTTTATCAAAAGAAAATGGTGAATTAAATACTACAATTTCACCTCTTTGAGGTAATCTTTTCTTTAAAGTTCTTTTTTCAATTAATAACCTATCGTTTATTTGAAGTGAAGGTAGCATTGAACCTGAAGGAATAAATCTTGGTTCAGCGATAAAAGATCTACAAGATGAAATCAGTAAAGTAAGAATTAGTAAAGTTATCCAATCATTTGAAATATCTTTTATTAATAATTTTAAAAATTTTTTGAATATCAAAATGGTTCTAAATTCTAATAAATTTTATAATAGTTATTATTACAATTAAAAAATTTTTTATTTGATAAATATTTTAAAATCCAGTTTTTAGAATATCAATTAATAGTAATGCTATTAACAGAATCAATTTCAAATTTGTAAGATTAACTATTTCTAGCGGCTGACTTTGTTTTTTTTAATTGATTATATTTCTTTTTTTTACCTATAGTACATTTTTGAATAAGGGTTTCAACAACATCATAATCTCTCCATCCTTCAATCTGGACGGTTCTTCCTTCCAGCCCCTTACTAGTTCTGAAGAATTCAGCAACATCTTCTAGTTGATTAGCTGCTATTTGATTAATACTTACAATATTGTTTTGCCTTTGGTTTGCAATTGGAACGCATAAAAGTTTCCCATCATATTCTCCGCAATCAAACATATCTAAAACTCCAATTGGTCTGGCTTTTATTAGACAACCGGCAAAGGTTGGTTCGTCCATAATTATCATTGCATCTAATGGGGCTCCGTCGTCAGCCAAAGTATTAGGAATAAATCCATAATCAAATGGATACCTTACTGATGAATGTAATACCCTATCAAGAGCCATCATCCCAGCTTTAGAACAGTATTCATATTTATTTCTACTACCCGCGGGAATTTCTACTATTAAATTAACTACCCCTTTAAAGGGTGATGGAGGGATTGAACTAATATCCATCTTTATTAATTATAAAATTTGATGTTACTCCATTTTTTTGGAGTGAAGGTCTTTCAAGCAGAACACTTAAGACTGGTAAAAGAACAGTTAGTAAAGCAATTAGAATTCCAAGAAAGGTAAATGATACTTCTTTTATACTTAAAGGATCATCATCATCTCTGCCAAGTTCATCAGTTTTTGAGAGAACCGGAGAATCCTTTTTTGCGTTGTTATTCACAAACTGCTTTGGATTAGTCTCCATTAGGAGTATTTTTATGCTTGATAATTGTTAAGTTATTCTTAACATTCCTATTTTACAATCATAAAGAGCATAAATCAAAATATTCAAGTTAATTAATTAAGAATTTTAATTATTTTTTTCAAGCAAAGTTTTTATATTTCTCAACTCTTCGAGGATCTCCAATAAAACATTTTGGGTAGCGGAAGAGGGGGAATTCAAAACTTCAACAGTAACTTCTTTAATTCTTAATATATCTTTTGCAAATCTTGCAATTTCATTTGGATGAAACTGTAATGGATCTTTCTGATCGCTTCTATATTCTGGATTTAATTTTCTAGGATTAAAATTTGGATTTAAATTTCTTAAATCTGTATTCGTATATCTATAAACAGAGGCTCTAGACCTATTTAAAAATCTTTGAACATCTTCAATACCTACTAATTCATCAGAACTAGTGATTTTGTTATCTACATTTTCCATAACATTCTTTAAACGAAATAAAATTCATTAGAAGTTGAAGAAGATTTTAATAAATCCCATTACTTTGGTTATAGAAAAAATTAGCAGATTAGAGAAATGAAAACTACATGCGTTGAGGGACTCAAGACACATTAATTTTTTTTTAAACCATAGATTGATAAAATTAATATACATTACATAATTTCCTGATGCGTGTCACATCATTTCCAATAGTAACTTTACGAGACACTCCATCTGAAGCAGAAATTATTTCTCATCAACTCTTATTAAAGGGAGGATTCATTCGTAGGGTCAGTGCTGGGATTTATGCTTACATGCCAATAATGATAAAAGTTTTAGAAAAAATTTCACAAATCATCGAGAAAGAGCTTGATAGTATTGGGTGCAATAAGTTACTTTTGCCCCAGCTCCATCCTGCAGAATTATGGAAAATTTCTGGAAGATGGGAAGGTTACACCAGCGGGGAAGGGATAATGTTTAATCTTATTGATAGGCAAAACAGGGAATTTGGTTTAGCTCCAACACACGAGGAAGTTATTACATTCCTTGTATCAGAACTTATTAGTTCTTATAAGCATTTACCTGTTTGTTTCTATCAAATCCAAACTAAATTCAGAGATGAAATAAGACCTAGATTTGGTTTAATGAGAGGGAGAGAATTTATTATGAAAGATGGATATTCTTTTCATGCTAATGAAGAAGACTTAAAGAATTTTTACAAAAAGATGGAAAATTCATATAAAAATATTTTCAATAATTGCGGTTTAGAAACTGTTGGTGTTGAAGCCGATAGTGGAGCGATAGGTGGATCATCTTCAAAAGAATTTATGATTACGGCGGACTCTGGTGAAGATAAAATCTTGTTTACAGAGAGTGGTTCATATGCAGCAAATATTGAGAAGGCTATCTCAATACCTATCAAGGGAAAAGAACTTTCAGAATTTGACCAAGCTTTAATAAATACACCAAATCAAAAATCAATAAATGATATTTGCAAGTATGCCAACCTTGATCCAACACAAATTATGAAAGTAATGATTTATGTTGGACAATTTGATGATAAAACTGAAGTCCCTATACTTTTGGCTATAAGAGGAGATCAAACCGTTAACGAAGTAAAACTATTTAATATAGTTAATTCATCTCATGAATCAAATTTAATAAACATAGCTAAATTAGAGAAAGAATCTATCATTGAGAGAAATCTTAAAAACTTACCTTTAGGCTTTCTAGGTCCAGATTTAAGTGACGAATTTATTAGAGAAGATTCAAAATGGGAAAAAGAGTGGCTAAGGATAGCAGATTTCTCTTCAACAAATCTCACATCATTTATTAGTGGGGCTAATAAAAAAAACTACCATAAATTTTTTGATACTTGGCAGTTCTCAGAGAAATTTATTAATGCTGATATCAGAAATGCAAAGGCGGGAGATATTTTGTCAAAGGATAATAATGAGATATTAATTGAAAAGAAGGGTATTGAAATTGGACATATTTTTCAACTAGGTCAGAAATATAGCGAGAGACTTAACGCCAAATTTTCTAATAAGAAGGGACAATTAGAAAATATATGGATGGGATGTTACGGGATTGGAGTTACAAGATTAGCTCAAGCAGCTATTGAGCAAAATCACGATGATGATGGAATTTGTTGGCCCATTGAAATTGCGCCTTTTCATGTAATTCTAATCCCAACCAACATTAAAGATCCAATTCAATTAAAACTCTCAGAAGAGATTTATAGAGAATTTATAAATCATAAGATTGATGCATTACTTGATGACCGTGATGATAGAGCAGGAGTTAAATTTAAAGACGCTGATTTAATAGGAATACCTTTTAGAGTAATTATCGGCAGAGATGCGGCTAATAATGAGGTTGAATTGGTATCTAGATTAAACAAAAATAAAATTAAACTTTCTTCAAAAAATCTATTAGAGCACTTTCTTAATGAAACAAAATTAATGTACAATAAAGAATTATAAATGTGTTGTCTTTACTGGAGAGAAATTATGTTCACCAAAAAATTGACTTTTTTAATCCGTAATTATCTATATAAGGCATTTTCTTTAATAATATCAGTCATAACTTGTCTAACTTTAATAAGTTCCCCAGCATTTGCAGCAAAATCTATTATGTCTGGAGACTATACAAAAGATACAGTATCAGTTGTACAAACTCTTAAGAACGCCATTGAGACCCCGAAAGATGCTGAAAACAAAGATGAAGTTAGAGATGAAGCTCTTTCTGTGATAACCGATTATATTTCAAGATACAGAAATAGAGGTATGGTAAATGGCACTCAGTCATTTACAACAATGCAAACAGCTCTAAATGCTATGGCAGGCCACTATAAGAATTTCGCTACTAGGCCTCTACCAGATAAACTTAAAGAAAGATTAAATAAAGAATTATCTCTCGCT
>CEUK01112781.1_pt1 | contig 13665 bp, 10 predicted proteins | sample 356451 | NCBI WGS metagenome assembly CEUK01 (sample SAMEA2622843, study PRJEB7988) | marine metagenome | isolation source: saline water (ENVO:00002010), including
CTGGATAAAACGCGTAGTAGTGGAGGTTCCAGAAAACCTAGGAAATATTTAAACGTTCTTGTTATTCCTAGGGATCTAGCTGAACCATTTTTTATTATATCTATTTTTCCTTAGAGCTATTGATGTTTTTGTTTGTTATGTGGAAGGATTACTCATTAGAATAAATCTATGAATTTAAAAAGATTGTCCTTATTCCTTGGTTCTCTACTTATCTCGTTAGTTTTTCTTAATGCTAAAGATAAGGAGTTGGTAAACGATTCGACATCAGTCTCCTCAGGTCCCGCGATCAATCCTCAACCTCGTATCGAAGAATGGTGGTTTACTCGGCATGCTGAGAAAATCGGGCTGATGTCCAAAGGCGAGTTCGATCTTTTGATGTTGGGGGATTCAATTACTCATAATTTCGAGAGTGTGGGAAAAGAAGTTTGGAAGAAGCATTTTGAACCACGTAAATCGATTAATCTTGGATTTGGTGGTGATAGAACAAATCATCTCCTATGGAGAATTGAGCATCTACCAGTGCTTAAAAAAGCCCCCAAAGGAGCAGTCGTTTTGATAGGCACAAATAATATTTGTTGGGGTAGTGATAAGCCAATCCAAGCTGCTCATGGAGTCAAAGTTATTGCAAAAAAACTAAATGAGATTTATCCAGATACTGAAATCTTGGTTTTGGGGCTTTTACCTAGAAGAAGAGAAATGAGTCATCCTCATCGAAAACAGATTGTAGAGCTCAATTCCTATCTCCCTGAACTACTTAAAGATATTCCCAAGGTTAAATATCTTGATATTGGAAAACATTTTCTTGATGACAAAGGGCACCTATCTAAAGAAATGATGCCTGATACAACTCACCCGAGTGAAAAAGGGCATGAAGTCTGGGCCAAAGCGATTGAGTCTGAGTTAGTGAGAATCGTTGGTCGTTAATATTTTTAACTGGGCTATGCAGATGAAATGAGGAAACTAATTTTCTTTTTATTAGTTTCATGGATATCAATTGTTCATGGGTTCACTCAAAGGACTGATGCTGCTTCTGGACAACTCGATTCATATCCCGCTCCTACTCCTTTAGCTAACTTCAAGTGGAAAATCTACAATCCCCTCTCAGAGAGTTCTCGTTATGCTATAATTACACATTTTATCTCGAACAATTATTCTGTAGTTGTGCCGCAGAAAATTCAGAATATCACAGTTACTAAAATAGAAAGAAATGCTTTTTTTCGGTGTGGTGAAATGAGTCAAATCGTTTTCCCAGAAACACTCAATGATATTGGATCCTCAGCTTTCAATAGATGTTATCAATTGAGGCGAATCGTTATACCAAATGGAGTTTCAATTATCCGGGAGAGTACTTTTTTTAAGTGTTCTAATTTAAAAGAGGTCATACTGCCCGATACAATTAATACTATTAAGGAGTATGCTTTTTCAGAATGTAAAAATCTTACCCATATAATTATTCCCAAAGAGGTAAGAGAGATAGAGAGCTATGCTTTTTCAAAATGTGAAAATTTAAAAACCGTTAAATTTCTTGGAGATGCCCCTATAAACGTTCCAAATGTTTTTAAGGGCTCACAACCGATATTATATAGGGAAAAAGATTCAACCGGTTGGGAAAAATTATGGTCAGGTAGGTCTGTCCTGGTGAAATCAGAAAAAATTAAAAACTGATTTTTTCTTATGCAGGAGGTACTTAAACAGATTGGAGAAGAAGGCATTAATGAACTTGTTTCTGCCTTTTATCGAAGGGTCAAATCTGATAATATCCTAGGTCCACTTTATCCAAAAAACGACTGGGAAGGTGCTGAACAAAGATTAGCTGATTTTCTTGTCTATCGTTGCGGAGGTTCTGATAAATACATACAAGAGCGTGGCCATCCGCGTCTTAGAATGAGACACATCCAATTTACAATTGGAGAAAAAGAAAGGGATCGATGGATAAGTCTGATGAGTGAAGCCATTCTGGAGAGAAAAATAGAAAATCCTGCAGCTGATTTATTGTCTGGTTTTTTCATTCAAACTGCTGATTTCATGCGGAATGTAGAGGGTTGATACTTTTTCTTCGCAATTATCTCTGATATTTGGCAATTTATAAATGTGAAAACTTTTATACTCCTATTCCATTTTTTTTGTTTTCTCTCTTTTGCTTCTGCAAATGTCCTCAAGTGGGAAGAATTGACGGAATTACCGGCTCCTGACGGTTTGGATGAAAATATCGGTGTTGCTGGTCCATTTGTCGGAGTGCACAATGATGCGTTAATTGTTGCAGGTGGTGCTAATTTTCCTGACAAGCCATTATGGGAAACTGATAAAGTTTGGCACGACAGAATATATGTTTTGTCTAAACAAAGTGATGGTAATTACGTTTGGCAAAATGGTGGAAAATTGGATAAACCTATAGCCTACGGATCATCAGTTTCTACATCAAATGGTGTATTGTGTATTGGTGGGGATGATTCAAAAAAGGTTTATACCGATGTATTTATGCTCTCTTGGAATGCGAGGGATAAAAAGTTGTCGAAAAAGGAAATGCCATCCTTGCCTGAACCGGTGGCTTATGGATCAGCGGCGATACATAACGATACTGTATATTTAGTAGCTGGTCAGTCTGGGAAAAAACTTGGGACAGCGACTAATAAGATTTGGACGCTTAATCTAAGCGAGGCCGAGAATAGTAAATGGAATCCTTTACCTGATGTTCCGTGGAAATCCCGAGCCTTTTTGCAGGTAGCAACTCAACATAATGGTTATGATGATTGTATTTATGTGATCGGAGGAAGACAACAGGATGGTGATCGAGTAAACTTTTTTTCTGATGTTTGGGAGTATAACTTAAACACTAAAGAATGGAAGGAGAGAAAGCGATCTCCTAGTCCCATAATGGCTGGAACAGCAATCGGATTTAGTCAAAGTCATGTAGCTGTTCTGGGAGGCGCTGATGGTTCCCTTTGGGGAAAAGAAGACGACCTTAGAGATGATCATCCTGGATTTCCCAAAAAAACTTTTCTCTACCACACGATTACAAATACATGGATTGAGGCTGGAGAAAGTCCTGCAAACCATGTTACAACTGTACCTGTTGAGTGGAATAATTCCCTGATCATTGCCAGTGGTGAAATTCGACCACGTGTACGTTCAGCGACAATTTGGAAAGTTACGCCGACTCCTATTCAAAAGGGCTTTGGTTTGATAAACTACATCGTACTAATTGTTTATCTTTTGATAATGGTAGGCGTTGGTTTTTATTTTGCTGGAAGGAATAAAGGTACTGACGATTTTTTTAGAGGTGGTAAAAGGATGGTATGGTGGGCAGCTGGATGCAGCATTTTTGCGACGATGCTTAGTTCCTTAACTTTTACAGGGCTGCCTGGAAAAGCATACGCTACTGATTGGGTTTATTTTGTAGCGAATATGATGATTCCTGTCGTTGCGTTCATTGCAGTTTACATTGCTCTTCCGTTCTACAGGAAGATTGATGCTACAAGCGCCTACGAATATCTTGAAAAAAGATTTAACCGAAACGTGAGAATGCTTGGGAGTGGTTTCTTTACATTGTTTCACATTTTTAGAATGGCCGTGGTTATGTCATTAACAGGTCTGGCTTTGGCATCGGCAACCCCGTTGACTCCCTATCAATCTGTAATTGTTATGGGAGTATTAAGTATCATTTACTGCGCCCTCGGAGGGATTGAGGCTGTTATCTGGACAGACACAATCCAAACCATTGTATTACTAGGAGGAGCAATTATAGCATTTTTTATGCTTATGAGTGGAGTTGAAGGTGGTTTTGACGGGTTTCTTTCAATTGCCGGCGATGCTGATAAGTTTCGATTAGCAAATTATAACTGGGACATCACAAGTGCGCAGGTTGCGATATGGGTCATTATTCTTGGGGCCTTTGCTCAACACGTTTCTGGTTATACCGCAGACCAGTCCGTTGTACAACGGTACATGACAACTCCCGATGAGAAGACTGCAGCTAAGTCCATATGGACCAATGCTTTTTTAAGTGTTGTAGCAAGTGTGCTATTCTTCGGTTTAGGTGCTGCTTTGTTTGCTTTTTATGTCAGTCATCCAGAAAAACTAGATCCAACAATTAAGACTGACCAAATCTTTCCATTGTTTATCGCCAATGAAATGCCAGTTGGATTGGCAGGTCTTATAGTCGCGGGTATTTTTGCCGCAGCCCAGTCGACGGTATCAACCAGCATGAATTCAACGGCGACAACTTTAGTTACTGATTTTATGAAACCATTAAAAATGGGAAATGGCAGTGACAGTTATTATCTTAAGTGGGCTAGAATCTTAACGATCGTAATGGGTGTTCTTGGAACAGCTTTTGGTCTTTTCTTTCTTAATCCTGACATAAAGTCTCTCTTCGATGAATTTATCAAGATAGTGGGTCTTATTCTTGGGATGTTAGGTGGAATTTTCCTACTCGGAGTTCTGAGCAAAAGAGCTCATGCTACTGGAGCTATTATTGGATGTCTTGGCGGAATAATTGTTGTTTTATATGTTTGGAAAGAGACTAATGTAACAGCCTATTTTTATCCTTTTGCATCGGTCGGTAGTTGTTTGATGATTGGATGGATAGCGAGTTTTCTTCCAGTTAAAGAAAAACAAAATACTGATGGCCTAACGATTTACTCATTAAGAGATAATTAGAATAATGATAACTTTCAGATACAGTTTTAGGGCAATTGTAGCTGTTAGTTATTTATTTGTGTTTTGTTCAAAATTTTACGCTTCAGAGCATTGGGCTTATAAATTCCCTCAACGTGTTAACATCAAAGCCAATAAGCCTGATGCCATTGATTTCTTTGTTGAGTCCACTCTAAAAGAAAGTGGCCAAATTGTTAAACCTTTAGCCCCAAAATCTCAGTTAATCAGGAGACTCAGTTATGATTTGAGAGGTATCCCTCCAAGTCCTGAGGAGGTAACATCATTTATAAATGATGATTCAGATATCGCATGGCAAAAGCTTATTGATAAGTTTATGAGCTCTTTTCATTTTGGTGAAAGAATGGCCCAAAATTGGTTTGATTTGGCTCGTTTTGCTGACACTTCTGGATACGCGGCTGACAGAACCAGAAATGTTTGGCCGTACAGAGACTGGGTTATAAAAAGTTTCAATGATAATATACCATTTGACCAATTTACTGTAGAGCAGTTGGCGGGAGATTTATTGCCAGGTTCGACCGATGATCAAAAACTAGCTACTGGGTTTCACCGCCAGGCCATGCAGGCTAAGGGTAACAATCCAAGAAAAGAAGAATTTCGGATTAAAGGAATCGTTGACCGGATCAACACTACTGGAAGGACTTGGTTGGGGCTCACCTTAGAGTGTGCAGAATGCCATGATCACAAATATGACCCTATTAGTCAGAAGGAATATTACAAGATCTTTGCCATATTTAATAATATTCCCCATTTAGGAAGCGGGTATAACACCCATGGTCCTAGAATGAAGTACTTATCGGCTGATGATAAAACTAGGGCTAAAGAATTACAGAATAAAATTAAAACCCTATCTACAAAGAATTCGGCTTTGACTTTCCCTGTTCAGTCTCAGCACTTGTTGGGAGAATGGAAAAGTCCAAAGAGATTACAAGATCCTAAATTATTCTCTCTTACATCCGATTTAACAATAGTTAGCAAGATAAAAACTACTTCGAGTGTGGCTGATATTGTTTCCAAGTATGACTGGAAAGCAGGACAGAGAAGTTTTGTTTTTGGAATTGGTGGAGAAAGTCAGAAAAATGCAGTGCCCGGACATCTATTTGCTTGGATATCCTCAAGTGCCAAGACTTGGGCAGGAGTAGAAATTCACGGTAGTTTCCCCATTAATGATGGAGAAGAACATGAGGTCGCTGTTATTTTTGACGCCGGTCATTCAATTCATCTTGTTGTAGACGGAGTTGTTGATCATTCGGCTAAGATTATCGGAAAGATTCCAAATAGTATCGCAAGAAGTAATCGTCCTTTATCTATAGGATCAGGCTATGATAATTCGCTGGATAAGAGGGCATTTCATTTTGAGGGGAGCTTTGGTGGGGTAAAAGTATATGACCATGCTTTCGTTTTAAAGGAGCAGAAAAACCTTAAAGAATTGCAGACGCAAATCGCAAAAATTCAGTCCCGAGCTCTGGAAGTTCCGGTCATGCAAGAATTGGAAAAGCCGAGAGAAACGCATGTGCTTTTGAGAGGAGACTTCAAGCAGAAAGGAGAAAGAGTTTTTCCAGGTGTACCTCAAGTTTTACCAAATCCTGATTTGAAACGATCCATGAATAGACTCGACTTTGCAAAATGGTTAGTTGATAAAAATAATCCACTCACTGCCAGAGTCGCCGTTAACTATTTATGGCAGCACTTTTTTGGTATTGGAATTGTCTCGACGTCATCAGATTTTGGACTTCAAGGAGAATATCCCTCATCATTGGAATTATTAGATTGGTTGGCACTAGAGTTTATTGAAAGTGGCTGGGATAGAAAATATCTGATTCAATTGATGCTTAATTCATCCGCATATAAACAGAAAGCAGTGAGTTATTCCTTGGCTAAAGAGCATTTTGGCCTCATGCCAAGAATGAGATTGCCAGCTGAGCAAATAAGAGACCATTTCCTTTCAGTATCTGGTCTTTTAAATTCCAAGGTCGGAGGACCTTCCATTTTTCCAATCCAGCCAGAGGGCTTCTATGAGGAGAGAGGCCAAAATACTCCAGGAAATTCAAATTTTGAATGGAAGGTTTCAGATTCTAATGACCGATATCGAAAATCGATGTATATTTATTGGAAGAGAATGGCACTTCACCCATCTTTGTCTGCCCTCGACGCTCCGACTCGTCAAGTTTGTGTTTCTAAAAGATCGATATCGAACACTCCTCAACAAGCTCTGGTAACCCTGAATGATCCGATGTTTGATGAATGCTCTCGCGCTTTTTCGAAAAAACTTTCGAGTTGGTCACACTTGAGTTCGGATGAAACTATTGATAAGGCTTTCATGCTTTGTCTTAGTCGATTGCCAAATAAACATGAAAAGAAAAAGTTTCTAGAACTTCTAAATAAAGATGGATGGTATTCTGTGGCTACTGTTCTTCTGAACTTAGATGAAACTCTTACAAGAGAATGACCAATTTTAACAAAGATATTGCTCGACGAAAATTTCTTGGATCCTCTCCTGTGGTCCTTGGTTCAATGGGGTTGAGTTCTTTGTTTGGAGAAAACAAAATATTACCGAATCTCGAAGGTGATAAACCCAAAGCGAAAAGAGTTATTTATCTTTTTATGTCGGGAGGTCCCTCTCACTTGGATACTTTTGATCCTAAACCTCTTTTGATAAAAAGGGACGGAGAGAAAATACCGGAAGAAATTGTCAAAAACCATGAGTTCGCGATGATTAAAGAATCACGGCCTAAGCTCAAAGGTTCAGATTGGAAATTCCATAAAAAAGGAAAAAGCGGAATTGAGGTATCTGAATTGTTTCCCGAAGTAGGAAATGTTATCGATAATATAAGTGTAATCCGTTCTGTTTACTCGGATACTTTTAATCATGATCCTGCGGTAATGTTTATGAATACAGGGAGTGTTCGTTTTGGAAGGCCATCATTGGGGTCATGGCTTTCCTACGGTATAGGGAGTGAAAATAAGGATCTTCCAGCTTTTATTGTTCTTGCGTCTGGAAAAAATAGACAACCTTTATTGGACAGTTATTGGGGCTCCGGTTTTCTTCCGGCCGAGCATCAAGGAATCCAATTTAGAACGAAAGGTGATCCTGTACTATTTGTTGAAAATCCGAAAGGTGTCAGCCGGGCACAACGACGGCGGCAGTTGGATCTTATTAATTGGATGAATGCCAAACGTTTTGAAAGTGTCGGTGATCCTGAAATCAACGCAAGAATTTCACAATATGAGATGGCTTTCAAAATGCAAATGTCAGTACCGGAATTAACGGATATATCTACGGAGCCTGAATACATTAGAAACTCGTATGGCTCAGAGCCGGGTAAAGTGTCATTTGCAAATAATTGTTTATTGGCAAGGAGACTTGCCGAAAGAGGTGTACGATTCATTCAACTTTATGACAAGGGTTGGGACTCTCATGGTCAGATTGTTAGCGATCATTCCGAGCGGTGTCGATCCGTCGATAAGCCAATTGCGGCTCTTCTTAAGGATCTCAAACAAAGAGGAATGCTTGAAGAAACACTTGTCGTGTGGGGTGGTGAATTTGGAAGAACGCCAATGTCTCAAGGGTCAGGAAAAGGCTATGGAAGAGATCATCACCCTCATGGTTTTAGTATGTGGATGGCTGGAGGTGGTATCAGAGCGGGCCATGTGCATGGTGCTACTGATGATTTTGGATATTTTGCTTTAGAGGATCGTGTTCATGTTCATGATATTAATGCAACGATTTTACATTGTTTGGGTATTAATCATGAATCTCTAACTTTTCATCATCAAGGAAGAGACTTTAAACTTACTGATGAGTTCGGTAAAGTGGTAGATAATATTATAATTTAAGGTAATGTTAGATTATCAATTTATAGCTTAATGGACGAGAAAGACAATCAGGCTAAGGAGGAAAAAAAACCTTTAGGCATGTCATTGATTGAAGCTTATGGATTTGTTGGTTGGCTATTTATTGGGGTTGGTCTTTATTTGTGCATTTCATGGCGTATGAATTATTCATCGTGGGGTGAATATTTTAGTGATGATAATCCTATTGACAGGGGGCTCCGGTTCTTTACGGCTTTATTATTTTTTATTGGATTTGTTGGTTTAATCTTTAAGCGGTTCGCAAAAAAATCGGAATCCTATACAAATAGTGAAGAATTTAATGAGGACATTGAGGAAAAGTAAAATATGCTTTCATATACAATGAGTTTTATAAAGATACTAAAATTAAACTTTCTTATTTTATTTTTGGCATTGGCTAACAATAATTTAAAAGCTGAAAGACCAAATATAATGATCATCTTAACAGATGATATGGGATTCTCAGATCTTGGGTGTTTTGGAGGAGAGATTGAAACTCCGAATCTTGATCGACTTGCAGCCAATGGATTGAGATTTACTGAATTTTATAATACAGCTCGTTGTTGGCCTACAAGGGCAACGATGTTGAGTGGAAGATACAGTGACGGATTAAGCTCTTCTCAAGTGATTATCCCTGAATTGTTAAAGGGCTCGGGTTATCAAACGGCAATGGTAGGAAAATGGCATCTTGGTATGGACCCTAAAAAGGATGGCCCTATACAGAGAGGCTTTGATGATTTTTATGGTACTATGACTGGGGCAGGATCTTTTTGGGACCCATACACTCTAACCCGAAATACTGAGCCCGTAGATCCTGACGGTGAAAATTATTACTACACTGATAAGATTGGAACCGAAGCAGTTCGACAAATTGAAACCTTTGCTAATTCAGAAAAGCCTTTCTTTCAATATGTTGCGTTTACAGCCGCTCATTGGCCTATGCATGCTCCTGAAAAGTCTATTCAGAAGTATATGAAAATGTATAAGGGGGGGTGGGAAAAGTTAAGAAACGAACGATATCAAAGAATGCTAAAAATGGGTATCATTGATAAGGAAAGATGGCCATTGCCAACTCGAGAAAGTTGGGTTCAAGATTGGGATACAATTGATCACAAGCCGTGGAGAATTCGTAATCAAGCCATTTATGCTGCCATGGTGGATCATATGGATCAGGCAGTTGGTAACATTATAAATGCTCTTAAAAGAACCAAGCAGTTAGAGAACACTCTAATTATTTATTTTCATGACAATGGGGCTTGTCCAGAACACTTGAGTGGTAACGGTTGGAATACAGCCAATAATATCTTAGCAAAAGCAAAGAGGGAGGGAAAAGAAGTTGCGGTTGGTGATAAATACGATGTTATGATGGGTGGACCACTGACTTATGGAAGTGTAGGTCATAACTGGGCTAATGCCCAAAATACACCAATGAGACGTTATAAATCCAACGTTCATAATGGTGGTGCCTGTACACCGGCAATTATGCATTGGCCGAAAGGTTTAAAAACTAAGCCGGGATCTATTACAGATCAAAGAGGTCACGTAATTGATATGTTAGCCACATGTATTGATCTCGCTGGATCAGTATATCCGAAAAAATTTGGAGATAATAATATTGATCCTCACGAAAGCTTGTCGCTGGTGCCTATTCTTAAAGGAAAAAAAGTTAATAGAGATCACTCATATCTTTTTAACCATTCAGGTACGCATGCTGTTGTCAAAGGTGACTACAAGATAGTGAGAGAGGGTAAGCGTCCATGGTCATTGTATAACCTAGCAGAGAATAGAACCGAGACGATTAACTTGGCTACAAAAAACCCTGATATCGTTAAGAGTCTGGAGGCGATTTGGAATAAGCGTTGGGGAAAACGATAAAATTAGCCTTTTTAAGTTGCTTTAAATATTGAGATTATAACTCGATAATCCCTTTGAGGAATTGAAGAACTTTTTCTTTGTTTTTACCGGAGTAAAATGCCACCCCTCCATGTTTTTTGCCTTTAAGAATATTCATTTCTACGGAGAGGTCATTTTTTGAGTAGGCATTTCTTATAGCCTCTGATTGGTCGATAAGAACCGTTTGATCTTTATCACCATGAAATATTAAAATTGGGGGATCATCCTTGGTAACATGAGTGACTGGTGATGCTAGCTTGGCAAGTTTTACTTTTTTATCAGCTCCACCCCCAAGAAGATTATATACAACCGAACCCACTTTATTGGCTCTGTGTGGTTGAGTTCTGCTTCTCAGAATGAAATCAGTAGGGCCATAAAAATCAATAATAGCTGAGACTGAGGATTTATGATTTAAATTGCCACCTACATTTCCCTCTAGTGCCTCCACTTTATGACTGGTGCCTAAAAGCGTTGCTAAATAACCACCCGCACTGGCCCCAGCTACTATAATGCGGTCACAATTATAGCCATATTTTTTTTCATTAGCGCGGAGCCAACGAATTGCTCCTTTGCAATCGTGAATTTGTGCCGGGAATTTTGCTACTTGGCTTAGACGGTATGAAATACTTGCTACGCTATAACCGTGCTTTGTTAACCAATCTACTTTGCAATCATTTTTGGAGCCTTTATACCAACCTCCTCCGTGAATCCAAACCACCAATGGAGCCCCTTTTTTGTTTGTGGGAAAATGCAAATCGAGTTTAAGGCTGTGATTTCCGATTTTGGCAAATTCAATATCTTTGATAATTTCGTTTGATTTGGCAATTGGAACGATATGCAAAATTAAACCAATGATTATGGCAAGCCTAGGTGTAGTGGGAGTCATTAAAAAGTTTCTATACCATTTCCTGGTACTTGGCTTCAATAAGCAAATAAATTCAAATAGTACCTCTGCCTATATTATAGGCAATGGTTCTCCATCACAGATTATGAATGGGCGCCCTTGTTGATCATGGAGCTCAGCTTTGTGGTCAATACCAAGAAGAGAATAAATAGTCGCATGAAAGTCGGCGGGGGAACAGGCATTTGAACCTGGTTCAGCGCCCCTAGAGTCACTTGATCCATACACTTGGCCACCTCTAATGCCACCTCCAGCTAGGGCAACAGAATATACCCCAGGATGATGGTCTCTACCGCCATTACCATTGATTTTTGGGGTTCTTCCAAAATCGGTAAGGAATACGACTAGTGTTTCATCTAGCATTCCACGTTGTTCCAAATCTGTAAGTAAGGCAGAAACGGAGCGATCGAATACAGGGAGTAATCGATCCTTCATTTTTGGAAAGTGATTCCTGTGCGTGTCCCAGTTGTCACCACCGCCACCGGCTAAATCTCCAGCAGAGCACAAAGCTTGAACTACTGGCACACCAGCTTCTACAAGACGCCTTGCAAGAAGAAGAGATTGTCCACAAATATGGTCTCCATACATATCTCTAACTCTCTGGTCTTCTTTTTCGAGGTTGTAGGCATCATGAACAGGGGAACCTAAAAGAAGATCCGCGGCCATTTTCCTGTAACGATCAAGCTGATCATACTCAGTGCCAGTTCCATTTTTCTGTCCCAGTTGAGTGTCGAGTTCGTTAAGCAGTGAGCTCCTATCCTGTATTCGATTCTTTTCAATATTAAGCTCAAGGTTGAGGGCTTTGTCTGTGTAACGAGTAACACCTTGATAGGGTTCACCTGAAGGCGTTCTCATAATTATTGGATCATATGCTGATCCAAGCCATCCGCCGTAATCACCTGCCATTAATGTTCCATTGTCGTACATTGAGTATGGAAGTTTAATTGCCCTTGGTGTCCCTGCTCGAGGTTGATTAAATTTTGAAATCATTGAAGTGATCGAAGGCCAGCTCTTTCGACTTTTCGCCTTAATGCCTCCCTCTGGATCATGACCTGTCAAAGAAACATACATTCCCTGTTGATGTCCTCCATGCCGATGATGAATGGATCGAACAATAGCCATTTTTTCAGTGTGCTTTGCAAGTAATGGAAGATGTTCGCAGAACTGAATGCCAGGAGTAGCAGTAGGGATGGCCTTAAATTCACCTCTAATATCGGAAGGTGCTTCAGGCTTGGGGTCAAAAGACTCGTAATGACTCATTCCTCCCCAAGTATAGAGAACAATACAAGACTTTGCTTTTGGAGCCTGAGTTCCAGCTTTTGAAATTAAAGAGAGAAGACTAGGGACAGTCAAACCCGTCAGTCCAATGCTAGACTTAAGAAAATTTCTTCGAGTATGCTCTAAGCTCAACATTAATTATAATTTAATGTATCTAAAGTACCTGAACTTTCGGTTAATCTCAAGTCCAAGAAATCCTGTTTTTATCAATTTTAGTCATTAAAATGACTAAAGCTGCAGCTAGCTAAGATAATTTAATCAAAAACTATTCGCTGTCAGTTCGAAAAGGTCCTGCAGGTAAACCCTCTTTATTGTAAAGGTTCGCCTTTGCAGGATTATTAGTAAACCCATATCTGACTGCGATAGGCTCGCTGACTTCATTCGATTCCACAACAACGGTATTGCCATCAATACGTGCGTCAGCCCAATGCCATTTGTTATCTTTTCCTGAAATGGAAAAATGCTCGAGCTTTCCATTTTTTATTTCTTGAGTTGGTGCTAATCCATTCTTTTTTCCAACTGTGAGTCCTGAGCCTACATGGTCAAAAGAGATTCTTATAGATTTCCCTTCAACTTTATGACTCTTAAAGAGTGGTCCTGATGGTACCAAATCCTTTTTATTGTAAGTTTGGTGGAGTGCCCATTGGGCAAGTCTTTTGCCAACGTCCTGCTTGTTTTTTGGGTGGATGTCGTTCGCCTCTCCGATGTCAGTAATGACAGCCATTCCTGTACCAGGAATATCTAGCGCTTGCATTTGAGCTTCTCGAACCCTCGCCCATCCATCTCCTCCCTCAGGATTAGGATTTTCTTTTCTGAAGTTAGCTAATTGGACCCAGTAAAAGGCAAGATCTTTATTTTGGAAAGCTTTTCTCCACCCGTTCACTAGTGCATGTTTCTTATGGTAGTATGTTATTCCTTCGTTGCCGTTAGATTCGCCTTGGTACCAAATTCCTCCGCGCATTGCAAATGGAGTTAATGGATTAACCATAGAATTGTAAATTGCGGAAGGATCACCTCCACCGACTTTTGTATCTCCTTTGTAATTTTTTACTTTATTTGCAATTTCT
>CEUK01079736.1_pt1 | contig 13657 bp, 16 predicted proteins | sample 356451 | NCBI WGS metagenome assembly CEUK01 (sample SAMEA2622843, study PRJEB7988) | marine metagenome | isolation source: saline water (ENVO:00002010), including
TAATTCTCATTATATTTATAAATGAATTTCCATAGTTATGGAGAAACAAATACTCAATCTGTAAGAATCATAACTGGTCAGTCAGTACTTATAGATCCTTCTTCTAGGCCAAAAGGCACTTGCCTTGAAGTAGAAAATGGAATTGCAAGAGTATATTGCCCTTGTGAAGAAACAGAAGGTATGACGTTAGCATTCCTTCAATCAGGTGATCAACTAAGAACTGATAGATTATGTAGCGAAGGAGTATGTGTAGAGGCATTAACAGATCTTTCATTTCATAGTAACGCTGAAATAACAGATAATTCTGGATTTGATGCAGTAAATGAGTGGACCTTGCAATTACTTAGAATTAGGCATCTTGGTAATGCAGAGCAAAGACTTCAAGCCCTTTTTGCAATACTAGTTAATAGACTGGGAAGAAGATGTGGGCAGTGGTGTGAATTGCCATTTAGATTGACTCATGAAAGAATTGGAGAGCTCATAGGCTCGACAAGAGTTACCTCAACAAGGTTGATTTCAAGATTACGTTCAGCAGAATTACTTATTGCGCCTTTAGGAACTCAAACAGTCAGCGTAGCGCCATCTTTCATAGAATCGTCTCCATTAGAAAGCTAAAGTGATTAAGCTCAGTAATTCAGAAATTCTCATTGAATCAGTTTCAAGGGAGATTGAAATTATAATTAAAAGAATATTTGCTATAAAAAAGTCATTTTTTCTTACAAGTAATTATGAATTAAGAAAAAGGTTATCAAATGAATATTATTTCCTCTGCAGTAGATTCATAGACTTTAAGTATAAAGTTGTTTTATTTAACGAGCAAAGTAGAGAAAATATTAGTTATTCATCTATATTAAAGGAGAAATATATTAGATTTGAAAAATTTATTTACAAAAATAATCATTTATTTTTCGTTTAATTCTTTATCTATAATTAATATTGCTGAAGGTTGATTTTCAGAAAATTTGACTTTTCCTAAAAGATAAGCAAAGGTATCTTCTGATTTTATTTGTAATTCAACGATAGGATCTAAGAATACATTTGTTCTAATGTCAGAAGCTCTCTCTGCCATTGAATAGAGTTGTTCAATTGAAGTTGTTAGATCACTTTCCATTTTGAATGAAAAATTTATTAGATCTTGAATTGAATCCCATTCCTGAACAGGAGAAGGAATGTCTTTCAAGTTTATTTTGTAACCTCTTGCAATAAGATAGTCGGTAAATTTTTGAGCATGAATCAACTCATCATTTGATTCTTTTAAGAAGAATGAACTAAAACCTCTTAGTTCTCTCTCCTTAAACCATAATGACATTGAAAAATATTGAACATTTGCAATCCTTTCCATGGTTATATGTTCATGTAAATTATCTAATAAATTTATATCAAGTTCTTGAGCTACAGCTCTGCCAGAAGGGCCGTACTTTAGGGATTTACTAAAATCAAGTGAAGATCCAGGCATAATTTCAATATTCAACTAAATAAATACTACACTAAAATGTATAAAATGTGCTAGCTATTTATACATATAATACAATGTTTATTTTTAATTATCCTTGAAAAGTTAATTCGATTGGCTTATCTTTGTAACTTTGAAAAACTTTATAATTACTAAAATAAAAAATTTTATATATGAGGAATTAATTAATTTCAAATAATTTTATTTTTATAACTACCTGGAAATATAAAAAAGTCATCGTTTTTTTTTGCATAAACATCGCATTTTTCGCCAATAAAAAATTGATTATCAAAAGAAGTTCTTACTCTTAGTTCATTCTTTCCAATTAAGACTTTATAAATAAAGAAATCACCTAGAAACTCTTTAGCAATAACTTTTGCATTTCCATTAATTGACTTTTTAATTGAAATTGATTTCGGGGAAATTGATAAAAAATTATTTTTTTTGTTTTTCGGGTAATTAGATAATTTTAATTTTCCTATGCAGGTATCAAGGTATGTATTCTCAACTTTAATTTCTAAAGTATTATTGCCTAAAATGAAACGACTTACAAAAAGAGTTTTTGGATTATTAATTAGTTCTAGTGGAGTATCCTGTTGGTGTATGAATCCTTCATTCATTACTGCTACTTTATCGCATATAGCCATTGCTTCTTCTGGATCATGAGTAACCATTAATCCGCTAGCTCCAAAGCTTTTTAAGATGTTTGGCAATTCACTTCTAAGTCTTAACCTGACATTTAGGTCTAAACTACAAAATGGTTCATCAAGTAATAAAAAGGAAGTTCCTGGTGCAAGAGCTCTTGCAATAGCTAATCTTTGTTTTTGGCCTCCTGACAGTTCATGGGGATAACGATCTCTTAAAAATTCTATTCCTAAAACATCAAGGAGATAATCAATTCTTTCTCTATGATGTTTTTCTTTTAGTCCAAATTTTGCATTCTCGTAAACGTTCAAATGAGGGAATAATGCATAATCCTGAAAAACCATACCAATATTCCTCAACTCTGGTGGAATTACAGATTCTGGAGATGAAATCAAACTATTACTAAGATAAATTTCTCCTTTTTTAGGTGTTTCAAATCCAGCTATTAATCTCAATAAAGTTGTCTTTCCACAACCTGAAGGTCCTAATAGTCCCAACAATTCCCCTTTTTCTATTCTTAAGTTAATAGAATTTAATATCAATTTTGCATTTTTATTTTTATCATATGAATGAGATAAATTTTTAATAAATAATGCACTATTCTTCACTATTGTTTTAATTTTACTAACCTTTAAAAATTAGCAGAAAATAATAATCCAACTACATTAAAGTATCCTTTTATACAATGCAATTCAATAGAAAATAAAATGATTAAGAAAGAAAGAGCGTCAATTATATTAAGAGAGCTTAATAAGCTCTATCCAGAACCACCTATACCTCTCAACCACAAAAATGATTACACACTATTAGTAGCAGTAGTTTTAAGCGCACAATCAACAGATAAAAAAGTTAATGAACTTACTAAAGATTTATTTAAAATAGCTGATACTCCATCCAAAATGATAAAACTAGGCACTAATAATATTTTTAAATACATAAAACAATTAGGATTATCAAAACAAAAATCTAAAAATACATACCTTTTATCAAAAATGATACTTGAAAAATTTGATGGTAAAGTACCTAATACATTTGAAGATTTAGAATCATTACCAGGCGTAGGACATAAAACCGCTTCTGTAATTATGTCACAGGTTTTTAAAGTACCATCCTTCCCTGTAGATACACACATACATCGTTTATCGCAAAGATGGGGATTAACAAATGGGAAAAGTGTTTTACAAACCGAAAAGGATTTAAAAAAAATATTTCCTATTTCAGAGTGGAATAAACTGCATTTGCAAATAATATTTTTTGGAAGGGAGTACTGTACCGCAAGAGGTTGTGATGGAACAAAATGTTTTATGTGTAGAAAATTATACCCTAATAGAAAAAAGAAATTTATAACAAAAAAAGCATAAATCATATATATTGACTGTATTAAAGAATAAACATGAAAATTGCGATTACTGGTGCTTCTGGCAAAACAGGTTTTAGGATTGTTGAAGAGGCTTCAAAAAGTGGATATGAAATTAAACAAATTGTAAGAAAAAATTCAGTCATTCCTAAAGAATTAGAAAAACATGAAGTTGTAAAATTAGGATTGGATAACAAGCAAAAATTAGATGATTCACTTAGAGGTGTAGATGCATTAATTATTGCTACTGGAGCTAGGGCTTCCTTAGACTTGACTGGTCCTGCGAGAGTAGATGCTTTAGGTGTCTATAGACAATTAGAAAGTTGTAAAAGAGTTGGGATTAAAAGAGTCATACTTGTTAGCTCTCTCTGTACAGGAAAATTATTACACCCATTAAATCTTTTTGGGTTAATTTTAATATGGAAAAAAATTGGTGAAAATCTCTTAAAGAACTCAAATTTTGATTGGACTGTTATAAGGCCAGGAGGATTAAAGGAAGATGAAAATATAGATGATCAAAATATTTTATATTCTGAGATTGACACTCAAAATGAGGGTTCAATTCCTAGAAGAATCGTTGCAAGATGTTGTATAGATGCATTAAAATATAATGAATCTATCAATAAAACAATTGAAATTACAAGTTCCAAAGAATATAAAAAAGTAACTTTCCAAAAAGCAATGCAAAGTATTTAAATACTGTAAAATAAAATAAAGATTTAAAGAATATGCAGATAAATTCCAAAATTGATGCACTTCAACTAATGCTAACTGATCTTAGAACTAGAAACGAACGTATTAGACACAAGGCTGCTTTTAAAGGGTGCCAACCTGAATTTCAAGCATTAGTAGCAAGATTAATAAGACAATTGGAAGATGAATTGGAAGCTGAGAAAAGATTAGCTAGAAATTATTAATACCAATTTAATTTTGTTATATATTTATCAATTAAATGAAGTTCTAATAATTTATCAAAGCTGTCCAAAAATTTATTTTCAAAGAATAATTGTTAAAAAGTATTTTGATTTCTTATTTAGGATACTTCTATTAAATCTTTGTGATTTTATCCTTATTCTTATAAAGAAAAAGTAATTTAAATTAAAAATATATATTAAAAAAATATAATCTGCTAATAATTAATATAAATAAATTTCAGAATATGAAAAATCTTCCAAATTACATAACAATAATAAGGCTTATATTTACTTTTCCTTTAGTAATATTTTTAGAAACAAATAATCTATATTTAGTATGGTTAATAATCTTGCTTGCAGGAATAACAGATTATTTAGATGGATATATTGCCCGAAAATTTGATCTTAAAACTAAACTAGGAACCATACTAGATCCACTAGCTGATAAGATTTTTATAATTATTCCTTTTATATGGCTATGTAAATATGAAGTTATACCTTTTTGGTCTTTATCTATAATTTTGATAAGAGAATTTTTAATATCGGCATTCAGAGGATTACAAGATAATGGATTACCCTCATCGAAAATTTCAAAATATAAGACTTTTCTTCAATTCTTATCATTAATAATACTATTTTCAAATTTCAATCAATTTAATATTCAAGAAATAGGGTTAATAATTTATTGGATAAGTTTTGCATTAACAATAATTTCTTCATACGCTTATTTAAGAATTAAATAAATTTTCATCTGAATTAAAATCAAAGGTATCGTTTAATTTAAATTTGAAATCATTTTCAAAACTATTTTTTAGACCATTTAATAGATTATATTTAGGTTGCCATTCTAAATCCCTTTTTACTTTTGAAATTGAGGTTTGATAGTGAGTTAATCTAATAGGAAAAATTTTTCTAGATTTTGGATCAAGTTTTCTATGATCAAATGAATTAAGTTTCAGATTATTTCTATCAACATTACAAATATCAGAACATAATTGAACAAGGCCTTTTATTGTAACTCCCCTTTCGCCGGAACAATTATAAATATTATTTTTAGTTTTATTATTGTTTAAACATTTAATCATTACATCTGTTAGGTCTGAAACATGTCCTAATTGTGTTATTAAAGACCCATCCAATGGGATAGGTATTTCTTTTGAACGAACTATTCTTTCAAAAAACCAGTTTTCAATTTTATTATAATTTCCAGGTCCATAAATATATGTAGGTCTAAAACTCGTAAAAGGAATTTTGTTATCAATTAACCATTTTTCAGTCTCATATTTTCCGATATGACGGCTTTTTTTATCTATGGCATCTTCTTCATTAAGAGGCAATTCTTGACAATCTTTATAAACTCCTGCGGAGCTGACATAAACATATCTTTCAAAATCATTTTTTATGTTTTCTATTAAAATTTTTGTTTGATAAAGTTCACGTCCTGAAATATCAAAAATAAATTCATATCTATTATTTTTTAATTTTGATATTCCCTCGATATCATTTCTATCTCCTTTTATTAGATTTGTTCCAATTGCATTAGGTTTATTTCCTCTTGTGAAGATATCAACATTATGATTTTGCAAAATTAATTTCTCCACCAAAGATTTGCCAACAAATCTTGTGCCTCCCATTACAAGAATTTTCATAATAATAATAATTTAAAATTAAATAGTAACCTTAAATAATAATTAATTAAAATAGTATTACCTTAAAGTAATTAATGGAAAGGTATAAAAATGAAACTAATCCCAGCTATAGATCTTTTAGAAGGAAAATGTGTAAGACTTGTAAAAGGGAACTTTAATCAAAAGAAGGAATTTGGAAATGATCCTGTAAAACAAGCTAAATTTTGGGAAAAAGAAGGGGCTGAATGTATTCATATAGTAGATTTGGATGCGGCAAAAACAGGTCTACCGTTAAATGATAGATCTATAAAGATGATTTCTGAATCTATCAGTATACCAATACAAATTGGAGGAGGTATAAGATCAAAAGAAAGAATAGAGGAATTGTTTTCGTATGGTATAGACAAAGTGATTATGGGTACTTCAGCAATTGAAAATAAAAGTTTGGTTAGAGAATTAACACTAAGTTTCCCAGGTAAGATAATTATTGGAATTGATTCTAATAAGGGTAAAGTAAGCACTAGAGGTTGGTTAAAAGATTCTGATACTAATGCAATTGATTTAATAAAGGAATTCTCAAGCCTTAAAATTGCCAACTTTATTATTACTGATATTGATACAGATGGAACTCTTAAAGGTTCAAATGAAAAATTCATCCTTGAGGCATTGCAAAATACTAATATCCCTATAATTGCCTCTGGTGGAATAGGTTCATTATCCGATTTAATATCTCTTACAAAGTTTGAGAATATTGGACTTAATGGCGTAATAGTTGGTAAAGCACTCTATGAAGAAAAATTTACAATCAAAGAAGCGAATAGTATTCTTTCTTCTGAAAGATTAATGGATTTACCTATAGATAATAATTATTACGCTTAAAAAGTAATTAAAAATTAAATTAGGACTGGAATTTAAATGTTTTATTAGCTAATTTAAGATAGAGTTGATTGTCTTTAAATTGAAACTAACTAAAGAAAAATCAATATTAATTATTGCACCAAGCTTAATTGCTGAATCAATATCCTTAAAATTAACATCATTAAATAGTAATCTCAATGTATCTTTAGATAGAAATAATCCTAAACTTTTACCTGACTTAATAATTTGGAATATTCTTAACTATGAATCTGAGGATTTGATTCGTTTAGAGCTAATAAAAATAAAAGAAAAATGGGAAGATTCTAAAATGCTAATAATTTTCTCAAATGAATTTATCCAAGAAAATACACCTTTACCAAATTTAAATTGTGAAGGAATTATATTAAATCCTGAAGTAGAAAAAGTTCTTGAATCAATTAATATTATTTTAGATGGCGGAAGAGTTTTTGACCTTAATGCAAAATTGCCAACAAAAATTGAAGCTAAAAAAGAATTTTCATTTAATCAAAAATTACTTTCATCAGGTCTTAAACAAATTGATAATGAAATTAATAATATCTTCAGCTATTTAAATGATGATAAGACTCCTAATCTTTATAAATTCATATTAAAAGGAAGATTAAGAGAGCTTATTACAGCAAAATCATTTCTTATTTTTTTATGGGGGAATTTTTTAGATTTAAATACTAATAATGTTTTCTCAGATAATTCAAAATATGATTTAAAGAATAAACAAGATACTATTTACATTAAGAATAAAAATTCATTGGATATTTGGGAAATAATTTTAAATAGACTCTTAAAAAAATATAATTCTTCAAATATTGAATTTGAGCTTAACAATCCGCATTTGATTTTAACGGGTTTAAAGAAAGAATATATAAATAAATTAATCACAAATATACTTTCTGAGTTAGATAAAGTTATTAAAAATGTAAAAGAAAACTATGATGATATATTTTATGAAGAAGAATTTAATTCTCTTATCTGTGATCTTAAGAAAAATGCACTAATAAATATTGTAGATAATTATTTTAGGGTAAAGAGAAAAAATGATTCAATTTCTTTAAGTAAATTTTTATCAGATAATATTCAAACAATCGAATACGACTCAGAATCTCATAAAGAAGAATTGTTTTTTCAACCCATAATTAAAAATGAACCTTTAAATTTTGAAGGAAGAATACTCCCTTTATATGAAACTGAATCATTTAAATTATTAGAAGAAATTATTTCTAATTGGGCAATAAGAACAAGCAACAATTTAGCCTCAGAAATATTTAATTTATGTTCAGATTTCCCAGAATTAAGAGGTGATTTAATAAATAATAAATTATTATCTACAAGAAATTTCGAAAGATTTAGAAATAATATTAACAACTTTAATCGATGGCATAATAATATAAGAATGCCAATAAACTTTTACGAAAGTAAGAGAGAATATATAGATATCATAGACAATAAATTCATAAGATATTATAAAAATGAAAATAGGGAAAAGGATTTAGAGAAATTAGAGTGGTTTCAGAGACAAGTCACATTACTTATTGAGATAAGGGATGCATTAGCACCTCAATTAGAAATCATAGTTCGATATGTAGGAAATTTTGTAGTAACAATCTTAACTAAAATAGTGGGCAAATCTATTGGTTTAATAGGAAAAGGCGTATTACAAGGATTGGGAAGAGTAAACTCAAAATAAAATTTCATATGAGCATTGTTAAATTCATTATCATTAATTTATTCATTTTAATTTGGATGAATTTTCCAGCTTATGGTGCAAGAATAACTGATAGTTATGATGGTAATATTTTTCCTATATATGCTGGTAACGGATCATTAGTTCCTCCTCAAACATCATTAAAAGAATCAATACAAAATAAAAGAGTATCTATATTATTCTTTTATTTAGATGATAGTGCTGATAGTAAAGCATTAGCGCCAGTAATTGCTGGACTAGATCTTATTTGGAAAAATAATATTGATATTATTCCTCTGACAACAGATGAGTTACAAAATAAAGATTTCAGTGATCCACTTGAAGAAGGATTTTATTGGAATGGATTCATTCCACAAACAATTATCCTTGATGAAAAAGGTTCAGTAAAATACGATAAAAATGGTTATGTAGATTTAAATGAAGTTAATAAAATAATTGCTGATATTAAAGGTATAGATTTAAAAGATACTTCATTCTCAGTAAATAGTTTTAACGAATATAATAGTCAGATTTCTAAAAAGTCAAGTTCAAATAATAAAAATTAAATTATTTCTATGATTTTTATAAAGCTTTTAGTAATCACTCTAATTTTATTTTTGATGATTGATTTATATCTTAATTTAAAACCAAAATCCAAATTAAAAATATTTCCCAGTAAATTAAACCTATTAAATGTAAACAAAAAAGACCAAATTAGATGTGAATTTCAAATAACTAATTTAAGTTCTAACAAAGAGTCTATGATTCCAAATCTTAATATGCATATAGATTTTTTTAAGAATGGAAAGTTATCTCATTTGGATTACGAAAAAGAAATGATTATAGAAATTGATAAAAACAAAAAAAAATTAACAAATTATTGGCCCACAATAATCTTAAGATCAAAAGAAACTATTAAAATATTTTTAAAGATTAAGATGAATGATACTTTATTAGAAAAAGAAGATTTCTTATGGCTAAAAATTAATTGGGATAATTATGGACATTTTGGAAAAGTAAAAAAAGAAAATTTATTTTTATTAAATAAACACCCTTTAACTAATAATTACAAACCTATTAAATCTATTTATGTTAATTCAAATTTGGAAGCTATTCCTATTAAAACCTCTTTGCTTAGTGCATTTGATGATCCTGTAGAAACAGTCATTAATTACTGCAAAGATATAGTGAAAGAAAATGACATTCTTGTAATTGGAGAATCCCCTTTAGCAATAATGCAAGGAAGATATCAAAATTATATGGATATAGAGTATGGTTTTTTTTCAAAATTTTTTTGTTATTTTTTTCATCCCACGAGTAGTTTAGCTACTGCATGTGGTATGCAAATATTAATTAATCAAATTGGTATCACAAGAATTTTAATTTCATTAGTATTAGGATCTTTATTCAAATTTTTTGGAATTAAAGGAATCTTTTATCTACTTACAAATCCACAGTCCTCATTAATAGATGATATCAGTGGAACAATAATCCCCTACGATAAAACTATAGTTCTTGGTCCAAATAATCCAAAATTATTTTGTGAAAAAGTATCAAAGGCTCTTCATATTGATATAGCTGTTGCTGATGTAAATGATTTAGGGGGTGTAAAAATTTTAGCCAGTTCAAATAAATCAATAAATCAATTACTAAAGATAGCTTTAAAAAATAATCCCTCTGGCAATGCTGATCAAAAAACTCCTATAGTATTAATAAGAAGAAAAGTTTAAGATCTTTTATGAATTTCAATAAAAATAAAAATATAATTTTTGAAGATTTACATATAAGACACTTAAATCTTTTAATTGACTTGAAAAATGAGAAAGAAAATAGTTGGTTTTATAAAATGGCTATTTTAAATACTTTAAATGATCTAAGAATAATTTTAAATTCCTTAGATGGAACTAAAAATAAATGTATTATTGCGATTCAAGATAATAAAATAATTGGCTACGTTCATACTTATCCTTTAAATGAAAAGAAAACATGTTTAAAAATTAATGCTCCTTCTTTTATTAATCATGAATTTACCCTATCAAAAAGAGAATTAATTCTAAAATTAATACAAAATTCAATTATTAATACTGACTTTAATACAGCTAGCTGGGTAATTAATTCTGAAATTGATGATAAAGATTTAATTTCTTGTTCTAGAGAACTAGGTTTTCAGCCAATACAAGAGATAAAGCTCTGGAGTATTGATAATAAAATTAATGAATATAAAAATAATTTATTAGATATAAATCGAGATGATTTTATTGAAATTAAAAAATCAAACTTAAAAAAGTTTTTAAACTTCATTCGGTCAAGTGAATCTATTATTTTAAGAAATATTTTAGATCTTGAGCAACAGGATATTGTTAAAAGAAACGATAAACTATCTGGTGGGATAATAAAAGACAATAATTTAATTTTAGTTATATTAAAAGATATTAGTTATACAAATAAAAATGTATATTCCTTAATAAGAGGAGTAAGTTGGGATGAAAGAATTGAATTACAAATAAATAATTTCATTAAATATTGTTTAACAAAAGATAAATATATACAATTCAAAACCTCATCAACAGATAATGATTTAAATAATTGTCTTAAGAACTTTGGATTAATAGAAAGCGAAAATCAATTATTGCTTGTAAGAAATACTTTTATAAAAAGAGAGCAAAAATCTTCTAATAAACTTAATAAATCAATTGAGTCAATTATAAAAAAGATTAATCCTCAAGGGAATACATATCCATCTCCTTCTCCATATCCTTATAAGTTTTAGATGATATTTACTAAACAAAAACCTAGATGCGTATTAGGACTTGATATAGGAGAAAAGAGAGTTGGTTTAGCTTATTGTGATGCACTTCACATAACAGTTTCTATTTTACCTGCGGTAAAAAGAACTAAAGATTTTATAGAATTAAATTTAATCAAAGAGTATATAAATATACATAATATTAAGGGAATTATTGCAGGCCTTCCTCTCGATGATAATGGTTTTATGACTAAACAAGCTATAGCATGCAAAAGTTATGGTGAATTTATTTTTAATGAATTAAAACTTCCATTTGCTTACGTTAACGAACATAGCTCTACATGGGAATCTTTAAATAGGTTTGGTTTAAAAAAAGATAAAACAGGATTAATAGATAGCTTATCTGCAAAAATAATCTTAGAGCAATGGATAATAGAAGGTCCCGAATTGAAGGAATATGTTTTTAATAATCAAGATAAGCACTAAAATAAAAAATAATGTAATTTCTACAAATGGAAGAACAAAAAAAACTAGATAAATATGAAGCGCCTACACTTTTGCTGAAAGATTCAAATAATGATGAGATCTTTTGTTATTTAGAACAAATAGTAGATCTAGAAGGGGATGAATATGCCCTTTTAACACCTGTAGATACACCGGTAACTTTGTTTAAAATTGGAGAAGAGGAACAACCTATTCTTATTGAAAAAATTGAAAAGAACGAACAAATTCTTAAAAATGCTGATGCTGTTCTTCAAGAGCATGATCTAACTTTAATAAGATCTGCTGTAACTTTAACAGTTTCAGGAGAACTTGAAGAACCAATTTATGATGATTTAGAGGAAGAGGATTTTGAAGATGACAGTGACACTTACGAATTGTTAGTAAATTTTAATGTTCAAAATGAAGAATATGGTTTATACGTCCCTCTAGATCCATTTTTCATAGTAGGTAGACTTCAATTAGATGGAGGAGCTTTATTAATTGAAGATGATGAATTTGATAGAGTACAACCTCTAATAGAAAAAGAGATTGAAAAAACTGCTACATAATTAAATATGAGCTCTTTAACAAAAGCATATTGGGACTCAAAATTACCTATTTACAAGATTTCACCTCAAAGGCTTCATAATCAAGGAATAAGATGTTTACTTTTGGATGTCGATGGAACCTTGTTGAATAGAAATACAAGTAAAATTCCAAACGAAGTTAAAAGATGGATTAAAAGATCAAAAAGATTATTTAAATTATATTTAATAAGTAATAATCCATCAGAAAAACGTATTTCAAGTATTGGAAATCAATTAGGCTTATCATATAAATTCAAAGCTCTTAAACCATCAAAAAAGCTTACCCTTGAAATAATAAATATGATGAACGAAGCTAATCAAAATATTGCGATTATTGGTGATAGGATTTTTACAGATATTATCGTGGGTAATAGATGCAAAATTAAAACAATTTTAGTTTCACGCCTAAATAGAGATGGTTTACCTATAAAGATTAATCTTACCCTAATATTTGAAAGAATTTTATCTGTTTTAATTTTTTAAATGGAACTCTGGGTTATAAAAATTGGCACCAGCATTATAAGAGGTACTGAAAAGATCTCGACAGAGGATGTAATTAACAGATTATGCAATCAAATTAACAACTTTGTTTCTATGGGAAATAAAGTTGTACTAGTAACGAGTGGAGCCGTTGGTTTAGGTTGTAAAAAACTATCTCTTAAAGAAAGACCAAAAGAATTAAGTCATCTACAAGCTATGGCAGCAATTGGACAAGTTAATTTAATGTCCTTATACGAGAAAGAGATGAGTAAAAAAGATTTAAAAATAGCACAAATACTTTTAACAAAAGCAGATTTTAATACTCGTGATTCTTTTAAAAATGCATCAAAAACTCTTAATAAACTAATTAGTTTGAATGTAATTCCAATTGTTAATGAAAATGATACTATCGCAAATGAAGAACTCAAATACGGCGATAATGATACATTATCTGCACTAGTATCAGTCGCATTGAACGCTAACAAATTAATTTTACTAACTGATATTGATAATCTTTACTCAAAAGATCCTAAAAAAAATAATGATGCAAAACCTATTAAAGAAGTTAATAATAATGAATTAAGAAAATTAAAAGAGAAAAATATGCAAAACCCAAATAATGAATGGGGAACAGGAGGAATTACAACTAAGTTAATTGCTGCTGAAATAGCGACAAAGAGTGGAGTTACTGTACAATTAGTAGACGGAAGAAATGAAAATAACATTAAAGATATTTTTAAAAATAAAAATATTGGAACCATTTTTAATCCTTGTGAAAAACCAATA
>CEUK01027697.1_pt1 | contig 13646 bp, 15 predicted proteins | sample 356451 | NCBI WGS metagenome assembly CEUK01 (sample SAMEA2622843, study PRJEB7988) | marine metagenome | isolation source: saline water (ENVO:00002010), including
AAGTAAATTTGTACTATGATTTCTAATATCGTTTTACATGAATGACAAAAGACCACTTATTTTAGTTGTAAATGATGATGGGATTACTGCACCAGGAATTCACGCATTAATATCTTTTGTCAAAAGTTTTGGAGAAGTAATCGTTGTTGCTCCCGATAAAGCCCAAAGCGGTATGGGTCATGCCATTACAATGAATAAGCCCTTAAGATTGAAAAAGTATGGTACTATTCATGGAGCAGAAGCTTACAGTTGCTCCGGAACACCTGTAGATTGTATTAAGTTTGGAACAAAAGTTCTGGCAAAAGATCGAAAAATTGATTTGGTGGTTAGTGGCATTAATCATGGGCTCAACTCTTCGATTAATGTAATTTATTCTGGAACAATGTCTGCAGCGATTGAAGGTGCCCTTGAAGGTGCTCCAAGTGTAGGTTTTTCTTTGGATAATCATTCTTTAGATGCTGATTTTTCTGGGTGTGAGAATATTGTTCGTACCATAGTTCAATTTCTTTTGGATATTCCCAGAGAAAGAAGATATTGTTTGAATGTCAATATACCTGATATTTCAAAAGAAGAAATAAAAGGAATAAAAATTTGCAGACAGGCTAAAGCGTATTGGGATGAACGATTTGTGGAACGTCAAGACCCTTTTGGAGATGTTTATTATTGGCTTACGGGAGATTTTATTTACCTGGACGAAGGAGAAAATACAGATGTTTGGGCTCTGAAAAATAATTATGTTTCCGTAGTTCCTACACAATCTGACCTGACTGATTATAATGCAATTACTACTTTAAAAGAAAAGAATGAATTTGTTCAATGAATTAAATAAGAAAAGACTTAAAGGGGTTTGTTTAGGTGCTTTTTTGCCAATTTTCTTGCTGTTAATCGTTGGTTTGTATGGCTTTTATATAAACAAGCCATGGGTTATAGGTGAAAATAATTTTGCGGCCGCGCCAAGTACTTACATTGGTGTTATCTGGGTGTATCTAATCAGTGTGAATTATTATCACGTTTTTTTTTGTTTATCAGCAAACATGTTAGCGGTTTGGTTTCTTACGAGTAAGAATAAAAACTCAATTGCAAATGGTGTAGTTTTACCAACTGCATTATATGCAGTTTTATTAGTTGTTGTAAGGTTAATATAATGAGATATTACATTGTCGCAGGAGAGGCTTCAGGAGATTTACACGGAAGTAATTTAATGAAGGAGCTGAAACATCAAGATTCAAATGCTGAGTTTCGTTTTTTTGGCGGTGACTTAATGAAATCAGTTGGCGGTGAGCTTGTAAATCACTACAAGGATACTGCATTTATGGGTTTCATACCTGTAATTTTGAATTTGAGAACTATTTTAAAAAACATTCAAAAATGCCAAGAAGATGTTTTATGCTTTAAACCAGATGTTTTGATTTTAATTGATTATCCGGGTTTTAATCTTAAAATAGCCAAGTTTGCATATGAAAACGGATTAAAAGTTCATTACTACATATCTCCTAAAATTTGGGCATGGAAAGAGCGTAGAATAAAAGACATTAAGGCTTATGTTCATAAAATGATAACTATACTTCCGTTTGAAACCGAATTTTACAGAAAGCACGGTATGGAGGTCAGTTATGTTGGTAATCCCTTATTTGATCAAATTTCAGCGTTTAAAAAAACGGCTTCTAAAATTGAGACAGAAAAGCCAATTTTAGCTGTTCTTCCTGGAAGTAGAAAAATGGAATTGGAGAGAATGCTTCCAACTATGGCAAAAGCGGCAAAATTATTGCAGCAAAACTATGATGTATACATTGCAGCTACTCCTGATTTTACTATCGATTTTTACAAAAGTTTAATTGGCGATTTGAATGCACAGTTTGTTGTTGGAGAAACCTATAAGTTGCTTAATTCAGCTCAAAGGGCTATAATAACAAGTGGGACGGCAACTTTGGAAGCTGCAATTTTTAAGGTTCCTCAGGTGATTTGCTACCATGGGCCGGCTTTGGTGGTGGCTGCGGCAAGACGATTTGTTAAAGTGAAATATTTAGGATTAGCTAATTTAATTATGGATAAAGCAATTGTTACGGAACTTATTCAGGAAGATATGACGCCCGAACGAATCGTTTTTGAACTTTCTAAATTCAACACGCGTAAAGGTGCTGACAAAATCGAAAAGGATTATAATGATTTGCTTGGACTTTTAGGCGATGAAGGGGCAAGTAAAAGAGCTGCGGAGATTATAATAAATGACATCAAGTAATTATGGGGTTTACCAGAGTTTATAAGCTAATGTTTTTAATTCTGGCTTTCTTTGCTCTTTTACCATTCAGTTTTTCAAGAAATATTTCGGTTTCTATTCTTGGCGGAGAAGATTTGAATGACTTTTCTATTACTGTTAAGCGAGGAACCTATTCTTTAAACCTGGACGATAAAGTATATAAACTCACAGCAGGAAACCGGATTTTAGTCAAGCAAGGTATGTATGCCACTATTTGTGATTCTATTCGTTTTAAAATAACCGGCTTTAAAATGATTGGTAACGATTACGTAAATCATTTTGAAATTGCTCTCGGAACCTATTCCGTTAAGTATGATGATCATTTGCAGGTTGAAATGTACAAAAATCAAATTCGATTAATCAATGAAGTTGACTTGGATCGTTATGTTGCTGGTGTAGTGGAGGGTGAAGCCGGTTATAATCTTCCATTGGAATACTATAAGTTGCAGGCTATTCTTTGTAGGACCTATGCGCTAAAAAACCTGGATAGACATTCTAAAGAGGGATTTGATTTATGTGATAAAGTGCACTGTCAGGTTTATCACAAAAAGTGTAATAAAAATGATATCATTAAGGCAACCGCATCAACCAGTGGTCTTGTTGTTGTAGATCATGATTTAGAATTAATAAACACTACCTTTCATTCCAATTGTGGAGGTCAAACTTGCAATTCAGAGGATGTATGGATCACACCAGTAAGCTACTTACGTTCTGTAAAGGATTCATTTTGTCATTTTTCACCACATCATTCCTGGGAAAAAAAAATACATCAAAACGATTTTATAACGGTTTTTAGTCAAAATGAACCAATTGACTCATCAGGATTACAATCTTTAGTTAATTTTTGTCAGGATACCGCAAGGTTTCCAAACAAACATTTACATTCCATTCATTTAACCAAGGTAAGAAGTGCTCTGGATTTAAAGTCTACATATTTTTCCGTTGAAAAACAGGGTTCTGATATAACTCTATATGGAAAAGGTTTTGGTCACGGTGTTGGTTTGTGTCAGGAAGGTGGTATGGAAATGGCAAGGCGAAGTTATAGTTATGTAGATATTTTAAAATACTATTATACAAAGGTTTTTATTGTTAATCAACGTGCACTCCTTTTTTTTAAAGAGGAATAATTGGAAATAAGACAATTACCCGCGTTAAGGGTTTTACTATTGTTCATAGTGAGTTGTTTTTTACTGAAATACTTCAGTTTTGGAACAACCCTGTCTCTATATTTTTTCTTTTTCCTTTTTGTTTATCTAAAGTTTAGAGAATTTAAGAATAGCATTGTCTTTATTGGGCTTGTGTTAATTTGTTGTGTGAGGATAAATTATGAACCTGTTGTTTCTTTGCCCTCTAAGTGCTTCAAAATTGAACGTATTGTAAAGGAAAATAAAGAAAAAATTGTTTTTGTAGCGAAAGGCAAAAGTAATGTCCTTTTTACTCTGAACATTACAGAAAAAGACATGGGTTTTTATCATGCCAATGATTTAATCGAGTACAAGGGGCGATTAATGCCTTTGCCTGCCCCAAAAAGCTTAAATGGATTTATTTACGCGGATTATTTATGCAAAACAGGTGTTGATTCCATTGCTTATCCAAAATCGTTTCCAAGATTGGTTTACAGAGATTCTTTGAGTATTCATTCTTATACATCAAGATTTAAAAAGTCAATAACTTCCTATTTATTAAACTTTTCAAAAATCACGGATTTTACAAAAGGTTTTATGATTGCTCTATTAACCGGCGATAAGTCATTTTTGGATAAAAAAGGGTATAATTTATTTCGTGAAAGTGGAGTAATCCATGTTTTAGCTGTTTCAGGATTGCATGTTGGTATACTGTATGCTACTTTATATTTTTTATTTTCAAAAATCTTGAGATTACATGCTAAAATGGTTTTCCATATTATAGCTGTCTTATTAATTGGATATGCTTTTATAAGTGGATTATCTCCATCCGTAATTCGAGCTGTTATTATGTTTACTTTAATACAATTTGGAAAATCGTATCAAAAAACAACCAATACTTTGAATATTGTCTTTTCCAGTGCTTTTCTTATGTTGTTTTATGAGCCCAGTTTGATGTTTGATATTGGTTTTCAATTGAGTTATTCAGCAGTCATTGGTATTGTTTTTATTATGCAATATTCGGGTTTGAAGAGGTTGGTTAAAAATAAATATTTTAGTTTATTATGGAACCTTGTTCTTGTAAATTTTGCAGCATTTCTCTTTACAACACCTGTTATTGCATATCATTTTGGTGTAATCAACTTTACCAGTATATGGGCAAGTCTTCTTGTTGTTCCGATTATAACTTTAGTAATGTATTTAGGTCTTCTTTTATTGGTTATTTCGATTAATTATTCTTTCGCTGAGAAGGTTTATTTAATTCTGGATTATATATTTACCGGATTAAGTTCTTTGTTAAACCTCATTATCGATAATCTAAACTTAACTTTTCATTTTTTCATGGGTGGTAGCGGTGTGATTATCTTTTTTTCTATTTTATTTTGCGCAATAATTAGAAAATTGAGGTGGATGTTTTTTATTATTTTATTTAATGGGTTAATATTTTGTTTTCCCAAAGCTCAAAAGCTTCAATTTTTGAAATTAACTGATCAAGTCCAGTTGAAATACAGAGGTGAAATCTTAGAAATTAAAAAAGGAGATTCTCTTCGCTTAAATGATGTAACAATTCTTTGTAAAGAGTTACGTTTAATAGAAGTGCATAAATTACAAACCATAAAAACGATTGATTTTAATGTTAATAATTATAAGAGCTTAATTTTAGAGTTTTAGTAAAGAATTTTTAAATTTAAAATGTGTTAAAAAAATTTAGATTTCTTTTAGGTTTATTCCTTATAGCTTTAGTTTCTTGTAACGAAGAGGAAGTAGCCTCAAATAAATATGAAGCTCCAGAAACTAAAGATGATATCCATAAATCATTTAAAGATTTTGGCTTTTCAACCGACTTATCCGATGATATAGCTGCTTATAAAACTGTTGTCAATATTGTTCGGGAAACGGGTCTTACTCAAAATTTTATCATTTTACCAGGTGATGTGGATAAAGTTAAAGCATACATTGAAGATAATGAGAGAATATTGGAATACAACCCTAATTTTATTGAAAATATACAAAGAAAAAAGAACTGGTATGGAATATCAGTATTGGCTCGTCAAATAGGTCACCATTTATCTAAACATGAATTAGAAGGAGGAATTCCAAGTATAGAAGAAGAAATTAAAGCAGATCAATCTGCAGGTTTTGTTTTGTTTAAGATGGGAGCAACCCTGGGAGACGCAATTTCGGCACTTGAAAGTGTTATAAAAGAGGATGGTATTCACCATAAAGCTATTGCAAAAAATACCCGTATTACCTCTTTAGCAAAAGGATGGAATAACGCTAAAAAATTAATGACTGATACCGTTATACAAACTGAAAATTTAGATGTAGACTCTATGTTTAATTTCGCTTCAAAAAAGAAAAGATTAATACCCAGATTTTTTTATCGTGTTTTTCTGGCTCTCGAAAAAAAGATATATTATATAGGTGCAGAAGGAAAGGTTTATGAGGAAATTAATGGTCAGTACGTTCCTGTTGGCATAAAAAAAGACAGTTATAAAACTGGGTTTGACTGGATGTTTGTTAAAGATGGAGATTCATATGGAGTAGACTTAAAAGGGCGTCTTTGGGCTTTTTCCAGTGATGGTAATTTTCATATTGTTGGACAGGCGGTTAAATTGAATATTAAATAATCATGTTTTTTAAAACGCATGTTCGCTGGGTTCAGCTTATTTCCAATTCTGAATTCCTGGGCAATTATATTGAAAATGAAATTTATTCAGTAAGTTTTGAGGGAAAGTCATGTTTGGCAACAAAATATGAAATGAGATTAAGGGTGTTTGATGATACCTGCCCTCATCAAGGTATTTCGTTGAAAGATGGAATATGCAAAAATAATCAAGTGATTTGTCCCTGGCATAAATATGCTTACTGCTTGAAATCAGGAAAAGATTTGTCCACATCAGGAAATGCATTAAAAATATATGATACAAAGCTGGAAAATGAATTTTGGTATGTTGGTGTAGAGGAGAAATTGCCTTTTTGGATGGACCCGGTTTAAATGTAAATTATGCTAAAAATGATTATATAGTTATATGTTAAACATTTCTGTGTATAAATTTTATTTTCTTGTAATATCAACATTTATTTCCTCATTATTATACGGGCAATTAAATTGTGAGTCTTATGAATATTTGAAGAAACAAAGTGTCAATGTTCAAAATCCCGGTAAAGAAACTTGGTTTAAGTTCAGGTCTAAAGGTGCTCTTTTAGATTTTGCAGGAAATTCCGAACATAAAGATAGTTTATTTGAATATGAAATTTATCCTTTTTCGGATTGTATGAAAATTCAATTTGGCGATGTCTCTCCTATTCGTAGCGTTTTAAAAAAATCTAATTTGGTTACAGAAGAAATTTGGACCAGAGTCATTGAAGAAGGAATTTGCGCGTGTCCGTCCTGTTTGTCTAAAATAGATGTCGATTATAAAAAACCATTAAGACTAAAGCAGGGAGAATTTTATTTACTGAAGGTTTTATCCTATGGTAAATCTTTTGGAATGACTTTAAATTTCCGGGAGATTGATACATTAAACCCAATTCGGTTTTCAATCGATAGTATTCCTTTTGAAGAAATTGAAATAGGGATGGTCTATCAATTACGAGAAATGTTTTTTGTACCTGCTAAGGCAAAATATCTGGAAAAATCGATTCCTGAATTGAAAAAACTTGAATTGTTTTTAAAAAAGCATAAAGTTTTAAAGGTTCAGGTCCGAGGTCATGTAAATGGTCCGGCGCAAACAGCTCCGTTATTTTATCAATCTTTATCGGATGAAAGAGCCTTAGCTATTAAACAATTCCTGGTGGAAAACGGAGTTGATGCAAAAAGAGTTGATGCTAAAGGAATGTCTAATTTTCAAATGAGATACCCATCTCCAAAAGATTCCTTTCAGGCAAAGGAAAATCGAAGGGTGGAAATTGTAATTTTAGCGATAGAATGAGGTTGACTATTTTATTTTTTCTATTTACAAAATTGCTGTTGTTTTCCCAGAATAAATGCACAGACACACCTTCTATAACAGTTGATAGTTTGAATAATTTGAGTTTGAATTCACAAACAGCATACTTTAAGATTTTAAAAGATTCCAATGATTACACATTTAGTTTTAGGGGAGGTTTTGACTTTGTAGAAGTATATTTTGATGGTTGTGAAAGTGAAAATAAATTGAAGATGGATTCCAATGGTTTAGTGGTTCCAACGGAAAAAATGATAAATTCAGGAGTTTGTTATTGCAAATCCTGCATTGAGCGATATTCAAAAATTTCAACAAAAAATGATGTGTTTATTAAATTAATAAATCCAGATAAAATTAAAATCAAGAAGCACGACAAATCGTTTAAAAAAAGCCTTTTATGGTATGAAAAAAAACTCAGATCCGGAGATAGAATACGATTAGAAAATATTTTGTTTTTCGGCGGCGAGGCCCGTTTTAGACCGATTAGTTATAAGGATTTAAATAGGTTATATTATGTTCTTGAAGAAAATCCATATTTAAATATTGAAATTCAAGGGCATGTCAATAGTCCCGGGAAAAAGAATTCAAAAAAAAATCAAGATTTATCTGAGGCAAGAGCTAAAGCTGTTAGTAATTATTTAAGAAATAAAGGAATTAAGCCGAATAGATTAACAAGTGTTGGATTTGGAAATACTAAAATGATTTATCCGAAAACGAAATCAGAGTATGAAATGCAATTTAATAGAAGAGTTGAAATTTTAGTCAAGTAAAATGTCAGGAGGTAATAAATATTATGTCATTTATAAGCCAAAAGGATGCTTGAGTCAATTCTCAAAGGAACATGATAAAATGGCTTTAGTTGATTTCTTTTTTGATTTACCCAAAGATATTTATCCAGTTGGCAGACTCGATGAAGATTCAGAGGGTTTATTGATCTTATCCAATGACAAAGCTTTGAATTCATTATTACTTAATCCGAAAAATGGACATTGGAGAACATACTGGGTACAAGTTTATGGACAGGTTAGCAAAAGGGCAATGAAACAACTCGAAAAAGGTGTAACCATTTATGTAAATAAAAAAAAGCATAATACTCTTCCTGCCCAAGTTAAAAAAGGTGTTCCACCGAAGAATATCCCATCTTTAAATGTATCTGAAAAAAATACATCATGGTTGAGGATTTCAATTCAGGAGGGAAAAAACAGGCAAGTAAGAAAAATGACTGCGAAGGTTGGTTTTCCAACATTAAGGTTAATCAGAACCAATATTGAGTTACTTGATCTTGGAGAGTTGCAGCCATCAGAATATATAAAATTGGAGAAAAATCAAATTTATTCTAAACTTAAATTGAATGTATGAAATGGTAAATGAATAATTTTTTCATAATGAATTTAAAAAATTAAAGAAGCGTTTTCTTGATTAATGTTTGGCTGAAAAAGTTGAAAATTTTTGTTCGATTAACTTTTTAATAAAACTGCCGTAATGATTATAAATAATTCCTTTATGAATCCTTTAAATAAAGAAACTTTAAATGAAATTTTGGAACTGGCAGATGGTCGGAATTCAGTTTTACTGGAACTTTTACAATCTTTTTTAAGAGATACCAGGGAGTTATCAGAAGAAATAACTAATGCTGTTCATGATTTCGATTGGGAAAAACTTCAGTTTAGTGTTCATACATTAAAAGGTTTATCGGGCACAATAGGTGCCAATCCTCTGTTTGAGGTTTGCAAGTTATTAAATGATGATTTGAAAAATGGCAATACAAAGACTGCTGTTGCATTAGCAAATTCGGTTTCCACTAAATATGAAGAGTTGGTAGAATATATAAAATCTAATTATCAAATTGAATATGAAGCATAAAGTATTTCTTATAGAGGATAATTTAACAGAGGGTTTTTTATTAAGACTTGCGTTGAGTAAGATTGAAAATCTTGAAATAACACACTTCAAAACAGGTAGTGAGTTAATGGAAAAAATTGACGAATGTCCAAGCGTTGCAATTGTTGATTTAAACCTTCCTGATATTAATGGTCTGGAATTGATAAAAGAAATTAAGAAAAAGTCTGTTCATACCAAAAGTATTGTAGTATCTGCACAGAGAGATATTGAGGTAATAGCAACAGTCCAATCTGAGGGAACCCCTTATTACCTGGTAAAAAGTGATAGTGTTTTAAAAAATTTAAAATCAATTGTAGAAGATTTTCTATTTTCGATGGACCATCAATAGCTTATGGGATTCCATTTATGATTCGGTTTAGAAAGATATTACTTAGTAATGAAATTATAGTTTTAATTTCATTTTTTTTATATCCTCAATTATTCTTCGGTCAACAGTACAATTTCTCAAAAATATCCATCGAAGAGGGCTTGTCTTCAAGAGGAGTTTATTCAATTTGTGAGGGGCCAAAAGGACGTTTATGGATTGGATTGGAAGGGGAGGGAGTTAATATATATGATGGAAGAGAAATTATTCATTATTCAGATCATCACTTAGGACAAAATGTGAGAGTTATTTTCAAAGACTCAAGAAATAAAATGTGGTTTGGTTCTTCCAATCAAGGAATCTCTGTTTTGGATAATAAAAAAGTGTTTAAAATAAATACAGATCAGGGCTTGTTTGTCAATCATATAAGAGGAATTACAGAGGACAGGAATAGAAATGTGTGGGCGGCAACTTTAGGCGGGGGAGTTACCCGTATTGAAGGCTATAAAGTAACACAAAATATTAGCTTGAAGGATGGGTTGCCAAGTTTAAACTGCAGAGCAATATTAATGCGGTCAAATGGAGAAATGTGGGTGGGAACCGACAAAGGAATTGGAGTTTTTGAAAATGGAAAGCTTTTAAAAGTAATCAACAGATATAGTGGCCTTTCTCAAAATAAAATTTTATCTCTTTTTGAGGATAGCAAAGGGGTCGTCTGGATAGGTACGGAAAAAGGTTTGACACTCTATAATCAAGGAAATTTTTTAATCATCAATTCTGAAAATGGTTTGAGAAATCAAAGAATTAAAACTATAACAGCTGATAAAAGTCATTCTGTCTGGCTCGGTACGCAGACAGGTTTAGGAAAAGTGATACTTAAAGATTTTGACAGTAAATCCTATAAAATTGTTTGGTATGATGATCAAAATGGATTGAGTAATAATAGAATCAGGTGCCTGTATAAAGATAAATCAGGTGCTGTCTGGATGGGAACATATTTGGGTGGAGTCAATCGGTTATTCAATGAGTCTTTCCTTTTGCATACCCGCCAAAATGGATTGTTTGATAATGTAATCACTGCATTAAACTGGAACAATAAAGATTCATCATTGTGGATAGGTAGTTTAGATAGAGGAATTGGTATATGGAATAATTCAGATGTAAAAAGATTAAGTACGTCCAGTGGGATATCCAATAACCATATTACCTCAATTGCTCATTTAAATAATGGAGCTACAATAGTTGGGACCGCAGATGGCATTAACTTAATAGAAGGGTATGAATTCAGCCAGGTCTGGGATAACTACAACAATATTTTTACATCAAATAAGATTTCAGATTTGGTTTCTAACGGAAATATGGTTGTTGGTATGACTGATAATTCGGAGTTGTTTTTTATAAGAGATACGGGAAGTGTATTTCTTGACCGATTCTTGTCAGACGAGTCAGCAAAGAAATTTAAAACTTATATAAATAGTGTCAGTGTAATAGGGAATAATTTTTGGATTGGTGAAGATTCCACACTGAAACAAATTAAAGTAGTATCAAACCGTATAATAATTTTGGATAGTTTACTTATCGGTAAAGTTGTTAAACTTGCTGGTGAGTCAGGTGATTTCGTGGGATATACTTCTGATAATAAATTGTTTAGAGTTGTTCAGGATACGGTTGTTTGGGATTTTGAATTTGAAAAATCCGAGGAAGTAAAATTTATTCAAAAAGAAAATTCCAGGTCCTATTGGATAGGTCTAAAAAATAAGTTGGTGAATTTAAAATTTATCTCTGATGAAATTGGATATGATATGAAAACATATTCCAGAAACGAGGGGTTCATGGGGTTATCATCAATACGAAATTCAGTAACACAGGATATAAAAAACAATCTTTACATTGGTTCTATTAAAGGGCTTTTGCAAATTAAACCCAATCGATATAAGGGTGTGAAAAGAGATTTAAAGGTCTTTTTAAACCAACTGGTTGACGAAAAAAGCGCTCAGGAAAATTGGGTCAAATATTCCGATTCTATTGTGGATGGAGTTCCGTTAGGTTTAGTTTTACCATATAAAATGAATCATCTTTCTTTTCATTACAGTGCATATAATCTTAAGAATCCTGGTGGTATAACGTATCAAATAACGTTATCAGGAGATGATGATTTTACTTTTGAAACAAAACAAACTCATGAGAAATTTGTTGATCTAAGCCCAGGGGAGTATGAGCTGAAAATTAAAGCAAAAACTCAATGGGGGGAATGGTCAAAACAACCATTGATTGTGAATTTTGAAATTCAGCCGCCAATTTGGCTGACAAAATCTTTTCAAACGTTGGCTCTTATTGTAATAGTTGGTTTGTTTGTTTTAGTTTTTAGATTGAGAACTCGAAAACTTGAAAAAGAAAAAATTAAACTGGAAGAATTAATAGCGGTAAAAACAAAAGATTTAAATGAGGAAAAAGAAAAGTCTGAAAATTTATTGTTAAATATCTTACCGGAAGGAGTCGCTAATGAATTAAAATTAAAAGGATTTGCAAAGACTCGAAAGTATAAAAAAGCATCCGTTTTGTTTACTGATTTTAAGGGTTTTACAAAAATGTCATACGAAATGTCTCCCGAGAAACTTGTTCAAAAATTAGATGAGATTTTTGTTGCGTTTGATGAGGTCATCGAACGGAATAATTTAGAAAAAATCAAAACAATTGGAGATGCCTATATGTGTGCTTCAGGAATACCTGATGAAAACCCTAATCAGGTTAAAAATGTCGTTTTAACAGGACTTCAGCTGGTTGAGGTAATGAATTCTTTTAATGAAAAGCAGAGATTGAATAATGAGCCGGAATGGAATGTAAGAGTAGGTATTCATACTGGAGAACTTATTGCAGGAGTGGTAGGAAAGAAAAAATTCGCATACGACATATGGGGAGATACGGTAAATATTGCCAGTAGAATGGAGAGCAATAGTGAACCTGGAAGAGTTAATGTTTCCCGTCAAACTTATGAGGAGGTAAGAAACTTTTTTAATTGTGAGGAAAGAGGTCGGATATTTGCCAGGAATAGAGGTGAGTTGGAAATGTATTTTGTTAATGAACTCAAGTCTGAGTTTGTTAGTTCAGAATCAAAAAACAGTGTAAATCAAATGTTCTATGAATGAATTAAATAAAAAAATCCGCCTTTAGGCGGATTTTTTTATTTAATATTTTTATCATTTTCTAATGATTGGATAAATAATTTGAAACACCTTCAGCGTCTGCTTTCATGGCGTCTTCACCCTCTTTCCAGTTTGCTGGACAAACCTCACCATTGGCTTCAAAGTAATTTAATGCATCCACCATTCGCAATGCCTCGTCTACGGATCTTCCAAGCGGTAAATCGTTTATAACTTGATGACGAACCTTACCTTCTTTGTCAATTAAAAATAAACCTCTGTATGCAACAGGAGCTCCACTAAATGCGGCATTTCCTTCTTCATCAACATCGTATTCTCCAGCGAGAACATCATAATTTTCTGCGATTGTTTTAGATAAATCGGCAACTAAGGGGTAAGTTACACCTTCTATTCCTCCTTTATTCTTTGGAGTATTTAACCATGCCCAATGTGAAAATTTTGAATCAATTGAGCAACCAACAACTGCAGTATTCTTTGATTCAAAATCGGCTAGTCTTGCTTGAAAAGCGTGGAGCTCAGTTGGACATACAAATGTAAAATCCAATGGATAAAAGAAAAGGACAACATTTTTTCCTTTATATTGATCTAATGAAAAATTTTCTACGAATTCTCCTCCATTAATAACAGCGTCTGCGCTAAATGATGGGGCTTTTTTTCCTACTAATACAGCCATTTTATTATTTTTTTTTATTGGTTTACTTTAAGTGAACTCAAAAATACAAATATTCAATAAATGTATGAAACTATAAGCTATAGTTTAATTAATCTTTTGATAGTAAAAACTGATTATAAAAACGAAAATAAGCTTGAAATTGAAAATCCAACCAATATTGAAATGAATTTAACCATGTTAAATTTGTGATTTTCACTTATTTCGAAGAGGATAGTAGTAGAAATGTTTAAAAATATTCCTATTACCATAGCCATGAAATAATGCTGATATTGTTG
>CEUK01058517.1_pt1 | contig 13636 bp, 3 predicted proteins | sample 356451 | NCBI WGS metagenome assembly CEUK01 (sample SAMEA2622843, study PRJEB7988) | marine metagenome | isolation source: saline water (ENVO:00002010), including
CAGAATCTCTGAGTGAGAATGCAACGGTGCTTCCGTCAAAGAGATTATCAAGGTTATCAAGCACTTGCAGAGTTCCGAGTGACCAGGCAGTAAACTCATCAGTAAATACCTTCTGAATATCAATCAGAGATTCTCTATATGTGGAAGTGGTTGGAATACCAGTGAGTCCTCCGATAGGAACTGTCAATTTCTCACCAGACTTATATCCAAATCCAGTATTGCGAATCTCAAAATCAATAATGCTCGATCCCTGACCAACTACAACATCTATAGTAGCTCCACTACCAATTCCGCTTGAGACAGAACTGTATGTAAGCGCGATACCAGAATAGGAAAGTGGATCATCAAAAATTACATAAGGGACATTAGTTGTTGTATATCCAGTTCCTGGATTAGTGATTGCAACACTTACAATATTACCATTACTAATTGTTGCAGTTCCGATAAACTCTATACTAGGAGCACTGGTGCTTGATAAAGCGACACCGACATTAACAGTTTGGATGCCAGCTCTGTAACCAGATCCACTGTTACCAATGCTAATAGCGGAAATGGTGCCAAGACCTGAGACAGTCGCTGTTCCTCCAGCAGATATCAGAGGTTGGAACCCTAGACCTTGGTCAGTCATACCGACCGATACTATGACTCCTCCAACAGGTAAATTAGAACTATTGACATCATAAGAAACTGATGTTGCAGTTCCTGCAAATCTAATAGAACTTATGCCACCACTTTCTTCAATAGTGTAATCACTTGTTGCACCAGGACCCTGGAAGATATCATTAATCAAAACAACTGCATTTTCGGTTGATATTCCTCCAACATTAGATGCCTCTGATGTAAGTGTGAATAATCTATTAGTTCCGTTAAAATTATCGGAAATATCATCAAGTACCTTATTTCTATAATAAGTCTCATTTGATGTATCCTGGACACCAGATCTAAGGAATATTCTCCCCTGGAAAGATGATCCTGTGGCAATGCCAGTCCAATCTCTTTCATCAGGTCTGTTTGTTGAGGTTCCTAGTGGAGTTTGACCAACAGGAGGATCAACAAAGTTGAGGATGTTATCAACAATATTGTAATTTCCAACAACCTTGGTTACGAGAGCATCTGTTGAGTGTCCTGCAAGTGCAGTCCCCAACCACTGTCTCTGAACTGAAAGTGCGTTTGTAGATCCAATACCAACACCAGACACCTTAACAATTTCATTTTCAATCTTAAGAAGGTCTCCACCGAAGATTGAGTTGATGCCAGTGCTTACTGTGATTCTATCATCACTTGATGTTGCAGTTCTATGCAGGTGTGTTGTGAGAGCAGTAGAAACAATGGGAGATTGAATAATATTATCAAGTGCCAGAATACCCTTAGAGTTCTGATTGGTTGATACAAATCTATGAGATGTGCCAATACCAACACTTGTAAAGTCAAGCACCTCAGGTGTAGCCTTCAGTGCCTTCTCAGCGGTAGCTGCAAGTTTAATCTTATTGTCATCAACCTTGACTGCGAAAACAGTTCCAGGAACTTTATCGGTTGTACCAATACCAACAAATGAAGTTGATGCAATACCAATTGCCTGAGTACTTGCAGCTCCAGCATGGACATATGTTAATTGCTCACCAGTTACAAAGAAGTGATCTGGTAGTCTGATCGTGTTATCATCCACGACAACTTCATCAGAATCATTACCCTCAAAGTATCTCTCAAAGATTGGTCTTCCTCTATGCTTGAGCTCAAATGCTCTCTTAATGTCAGTATCGGTTCCCTCATATTGAGAGAATGAAGTATCAATAGTTCCATTTGTAAAATCAACTTCAGATCTATCGTCATCAGCATGTCTCAAAGCGACCATGAAGACTTTTGCTTGAGCCTGAACATTTGCTGGAGGTGTATATAGAACTTCTACGGTAGCAGCAACACCAACAGCAGCACCATTGACCCGTGTACCGATCGTACCAATACCAGAGTTGGTCTCAATGATTCCAAATTCAGTATCATAAGTGTCGCCAACACCATCATCAGAAATATAATCATCAACAACCAACAATTCTGAAAGTGAATATTGATTATTAGTAATATCAGTCAATTGAACAATGAAGTGTGCAACATCATATTCATTTGCATAAGATCCAATTACGTTAGGAACAGGTGCGGTGGAAGATGCAATACTTGTATTTCTTCCTTCGATTCTTGCATGATTTAAATCAAGTGTTCCAATACCAGTGGTGTCACTATTGCCTACTCCAATCACCATGGCATTAATAACACCCGTTGTTCCAACACCTACATCAGATGCAGGGATGTAATCAACATTTAATGAAGAACCTGAAATATACGCATGGTAAGTTCCATATCCAATATATGCACTTGCGCCCAGATCAGTTGTAAGTTCACCATACTGAAGAACTGAGACATTAGTTCCATCATGAACTATATTAATGTTATCGTAAGCAAATTCGTTCCTGTTAATATCTGGTGTAATCTCAACCATCAGTTTAATGGAACTGTAAGTGCTAGCAATACTTACAACATTTGATGTGGATCCACTATTCAGAGCAACACTCTTAGTATCAATCAGAACTGGACCAATGCCAGTAGTGCCAACTCCAAGTAGATTATCATCAAGGTTATAGGAGAGTGTCGTAATATCATAATTATTGACTGCTGATTTGGTTGGGAAGAACTGCAGTTGACCCTGACCACCAGAGATAGTAAAGTCAAAAGATCCTTGGTCGTATGTTGTCTCAACACGACCATATTGGTTCATATATCCAAATGAACTATCATGCACAAGATCAACGATCATCAATTGTCTCTGACCAACAAATCTTCTGTCCTTGACATAAGTGATATATTTTTGAGCTCTGACATCATCAAGGTCAAAAGTATTTGCAACGCTAAATGCAGTTGGTCTGGGGTTACTATTAAATTCACTTGCGACATTATCAATTGACAGAACTCTATTACCAACGGATTCAAAGAAATCAGTAAGAACTTTACTAGAGAATGTGATTTGATCCGATACAATCTGAGTCTGTGACTTGGAATTTTCTTTTACAAGATCAAAATCATTTACACAATTAAGATCTATGAAAGTCTCTAATTGATATACAGAATCTACTGATGTAAGGTTAGTTGATACTCCAACGACCAATGCATTTTCACTACCAGATGGAAGTTTTGATTCCATTTGATAATCGGAGAATTTTCTAAATCCAAGTGTGTGGTTCAGAGATCCAACAGCATCTTCCCAGGTATCATAATCTACCCTTGATCTTAAAGAGTATGAGAAGTTTTGATAATAGAAACTATCCTGTACTCTCTGAAGATTGTCATTAAGATAACCTGAGTTTGTCTGCCATCCTTTAGAAACTTTAGAAAGAGTGTTTGTGTTTAAAGATGAGTCAAAGTAAGTTACAGAAGATGCAACTCCATGAGCGTTTGATGATTGTCCAACAATAAGATCGTTAGTTGAGAAATCATCGATTGATGAAATACTAAGGAGATTTACCCTTGGATCCCAACTTTGAACAACACCCGACTTCGTGCCAGATTTTACAGTCTCACCTTTATTATATTGGTTTGGTTTTAATGTAGAAACAAAAATGGGGAAGAATTTCTCTGGGATGATTCTACCGATAGAATTAGCAGAATCAAAATCTCCAACAATTTCTCCACTCTTAACCATACCAGAGATATTAAATGATACGCTACCAATTCCACCTCTATTTTCTGTGACAGACTTAATGACAAATAAGTCATATCCATAACTCTCAGAATTAAATCCCTTTCCAGTTGAACCAACTCCAACGCTGGTTCCTTCCACCATCACTTTGTCTCCAACAGATATTGGGAAGGAATCTGCAGTGCTGAAACCAACAGCCATGGTGACTGTGACATCCTCTGTGGATGTGTTGTAAACAATTGTGCTGATACCTACGCCATTTGAATTTTCAATAGGAAGAATTCTTGGCTCAGTGTTGTTTATTCCGAAAGTATTCTTAAGGATTGAAACTTGATTGTCACCAAGTTTGTATCTAATATCAACATCTGTTAATCTTTCATTGGTTTTTCCATCAAATACTACAAGTCTAGGTGCCTTGACATATCCTTTTCCTACTGAGGTAATTGCAACAGATTCAAATCCAGTTTGAGAATTAATTTTAACAATCTGTGGAAGAGCGGTGGTTGGTCTTACAGTTTTGTCAACCTGGAAATTGAATCCAATATCTTCAATTCTTACCTTTTTAACTGATCCAATATTACTAGATTCTGTAGTTAAAATTGCACCGGTTCCAATACCAGAGGTAACAGTAGAGATCCCTGGTAAGGAATAATAATTTTTACCTACATTTTCGATGGAAACTTTTGAGATTGGACCAACGGTATGTGTGCAATCAGTTTCGTATGAAAGATTTGATGTGGAACTGATGTAAGAACTCTTCTCAGGTGTTACTGGTAAAGTATATGTGAAAGAATTTGTAGTAGCACTCCCGATTGGGAACGTTCCGCTGTAAGCACTAAACTCTACATCAATTTGATTATTGAGGTTTACTTCGTTATCATTAATAATTTGAGACTTCTCAACTGGTACATCACTTTCGTAAACTGGATCCAATTTGTAGAATATTTCATTTGGGGTATCTTTTGTAATTGTAAGAGTAACTTTTGCATCAGTTGTGATACCGACAGTGCCAGTTCTTACAACATTAAATACTGAACTTTCATCGTTCTTATCATAGAGTTGAGTGAAAGTTTTATCTCTATAGAAATTCAGTGCAAACGCAGCATATGATGATGCTTGCTTAGTATAAGCGAGTGAACTATCCGATACATTAAATTCTACAGTTGAATCTCTGTATACTTTAAGTGGAGGATTAATTGGCGAAATAGTGCCTGACGAGGCACTTGTGATCCCAACAACGCTTGGTTTCTGACGAGTTGTCTCATAATGAGTGTCAGTCAGTTTAAAATTGTCTTTGTCAATTTCATAAACATAATAGATCTTATTGTCCTCAAGTCCCTCAGCAGGAGATGTGGCAGTATGGATAACTTTTTGACCATTTGTAAATCCATGATCTACAATGGTAAACGTGTTTGTGGAAGAACTAATACCAGATGCTGTGAACGACTTTGGATCTATAATTACTCTTCTGTTGAAATCATTATATGAAACACTAAATGAAGTTGTTAAAGATGGATTTACGTCCATGAATACAACGTGTCTTCCCTGTATTCCATGAGTCGCTGCTAAAGATACAGTTACCTCGTTACGGGAAATATCACCAGTGATTACAGAGTGGTTAGTCTTCAGACTATGATAAACACCTGTTCCAATTCCACTAAAGAACAGAGTCCTTGAATCTTTAACAGTGCTTGCAATTCCAACAAATACACCAGTGGTTCCAAGACCTACTTTGACAGTTGACAGACCGATTAAATCATCACTGATTCTTGCCACAAATAATTGTTGCTGATCAGTTAGAGTTGTTCCTGCACCAGCACCGGCATACGATATAATTCCATCACCATTTCCAGGAGAATATGTTACTACATCACCAGTTCTTAGATTATGCTGTGGAATGTACAGTGATTTAGTCTGAATAAAGATTTGAGTGATTCCTGCTCCAGGGTTTGAGAAGAATATTGTAGAACCAATTCCCACGCCCTCAGCAGTTCCAAGTCCGACTGTTTCTGAAGGATCGAAGTAAATTTGCTTATTTACCCGATAATCATAATCAGTATTAAACCCGGTGTTTACTGTAAGTTTTTTGGGGAATTCATATATTTTTGTTGATACAGTATGAGCGGCACTAACTGTACCATCGACCGCTCTAATAACTCTAATACGTGATAATTTTCTATCAACGTTAAGAACTTGAACTTTCTCTGTGCCTATACCAAGAATATCATTTTCCCTAATTGCAGGATAACCAATATTTCCAGTTACCTTAAAGGTTGTTACGATACCTGTTACTCCAGCAGTCCCAAGACCAGATGATGTGGAACCCACTCCACTCAAAGTAAGAATATTTGATGAAATTCCTACAGTATAAGATCCCTCAATTTTTGATGATGTAGTTGACAAACCAGATATTGACAATACATCACTATTTCTAAAATTGTGAGGGTTGTTCGTAAATACCAAATATGTGCCATCAGTATCTGAAGGAACTATCTCTACATTCTGAATAGTGCTAGTAGCCACACTAACACTATTGATTGGTCTTCCCTTAAGACGTTCAACCCTTGCAATAGCACCATCTCCTTGAGTCAAACTATTATCAAATACAATCTCTTCACCAACTTTATAATTGTCTCCACCTGTTGAGATACCAATGCTTCCAAGAGTCCCTGGAGAAGATGATGTGATGTGAACTTTTTGATTTAGATTATTTGGAAGTGGTAGATATGTATAGTTTAAATCACCATCAATTAAATTATATGGATCTGTATTTCTTAAATAATCAGTTGCATTTAGATCATAACGATCTTGGTTTGATGATGCGTCAAAATTAAATTTATTGGGGATGGCTTTGTAGTTTTCACCAATTAAGTATGGGAACGCTGGTCTCTTAAAGTTAAGGAAAGGACCAGATGAATCAACCGTAAGTGTATTGATAGTTGCAAAATATGCATAGGTCCCCTCTGGGAATTCTGGTGTTATACAGAATCTTCCATTGTTCTCATCGAGTACGGTTTCGTCAGAAAGATCGTAATGAGTGTAATCCTCAACAAAGAATCCTTCGGGGAAAATACTCTCAGGTGGTCTATTGGATTTGAGATTAATTTTATAACCAGACTTCATCTGTGATACGACACCACCAGATTTTGTTAGATATCCATATGGACCATAAATTGGGTATCCGTCATATGACCAACCAATGATTGGTGAGTGATCAGTGGATGATGTCTCAACATTGTTTGCAATTTTAAGATCGGCGTTTCCATAAAGAACCTTGCCAGTTTGGTCCACTGATGTCAGTGCTTTTCTAAGACTTCTGGGTGCATATAATGATGAATATTGAAGACCATAATCACTGTTGGCACCTATCGTTATAAATCCATCATCATTCTTAAATGACTCAAAATTCTTCTCAAAATTGTTGACTCTCCAATTTTGGATTGATGGTGCAAATTCTACACCTGACCCAGGGAAAGTAACTGATACTGTTGTTTCACTCTGAGTGTAATCCGCACCCGACTTGACAATTTTGATTGATGAAATTTCACCACTAGAGTTGATTTCTGATGTAAGGACAGCTCCAATTCCATCTCCATCAACTCCAATTTCTGGTGGAGTATTATAATTCTTACCTGCGTTCGCAATTACAACATCTACTATTTTTCCATCATTTACTACTGGATAAAGTTGTGCTTCAGAACCGGATACCAGACTTACGAGTGGATTTCTTACAAAGTTGATGATTTCTGAAGAACCATATCCTACACCCTGATTTGAAAGATGGACGGAAGTAATTTCGCCTCTGAATACTGGTTGTACTTCTGCTTCAAAAGTTTCAGTGCCAACAGAACTAATACCGACTTTACCAGTAACACTAACAGAAATATCTTGATAGTTAAATGAGTGAATGCCTGATCCGGTGGTTGTAAAATTAATAAACTGATCTGTGTTATAATAAAATTCTTTTGCAACCGAACCTGATCCTATTTCTGAAAGTTGGAAATTGTTGTTATCAACTTTTGATACGTAATATTCTGTCCCACTGGTTAATCCACCAATAGCAGTATCTTCTGCAGTATACTTAACAATTTCGCCAGACTCATAGTTATGATTCGTAATAGTGATGGTATTGATAGAAGTGCTTATGCCCGAAGACGCAGCAGTTCTACGCTTATTTTGATAACCATCACCAGAATCAGTTACTGTAATATTTTCAATTGACAGTTTTTGATTATAGGACCTTATTTTGTGCTTACCTAGTCCAAAGGAAGTAAATGATATGGTGTTAATACCAGATATTGCATCATTCTCTGTATTATGAAGTGTAAATGATGTCGAACTCACCTCTGATACAAAGTAAGAACTATTAGTAGTAATTCCTCCAATAGCCCTTTGACCATCGGGGTTATATACGATTCTCTCTGCGTTTCTAAACTTATGATAAGTTCCTAATCCGATTATTGACGTAGAGAGAGTTACTTCTCCACCCTCTGCTTGAGAATTAAATGAGACCTCATGATATGACTGTCTCATGTTTGCAAATGCTTTTGCACCTGATCCATTGCCACCAGTGATCGTTATAACTGGTGTGGTTTCGTAGTCAAACCCAGGATCAACAATTTTAATCTCTTCAAGGATTCCATTGACTGCAACATAACCTGTTGCACCAGTGCCAACGGAGTCTGAGATATTCAGAAGAGGAGGAGTAACAACGTCATATCCACTTCCTGGCGAAACTACTTCAATCTCATTTAATTTGCCATAGTTGATAAGATCATTTGACTTATAGTTTTTGATCTCAACCCCATTAACTAATACACCAGTAAAACCTGGTTCAGTAGGATGAAGATTTCCATCTTCAGTAGGGAGTTTTATCTCTCTTAAAAGTTTCTGTGACTCTAATGTTCTTCCTCTAAAATCATATGGTTTGATTTTATTATTAGTAACTTCGGTGCTAGTAACAGAAACGAACGTGGAATTAAAAATATCAGTTCTGCTCTTTGCGAGTTGTATTGTTGTCGAACTAACTCTTTTTACAAAATAAAGTCCCTCTGCAAACAGAGAACTCTTAACAACGCTTCTTTCATCTACTTCTCCGCTTTCACTAATGAAACTCTCTGTTGATATCTCTGGGAGATAGTAAACGGCATCGCCAGTGTAGAATCCATGATCGTCAGTTGTTGTAATCGCAAACTCTGTCCCTGAGAAAGTGCCTGAGAAAGTAATGGTTCTATCTGTTGTATCAATCGGTTGTGCATTATAAAAAGGGATTGATGGTGAAGCAACCATCATACTTTCAGATCTACCTCTTGAGTTACCTTCTTTAAGGTAGACGTTCTGAACGTTTGCATTTATGTCAACAACAGACGTGAATACATTAGAGGCAGCTCTACTTATTTTCCTTTGAAGGGAGTATGTATCCGTAAGAATAAGTCTTCCTTGACCTCTGACTCTAATTTCAGTCGGAGACTGAATATCGATGATGGATCCGGTCTTTTCTGCATTGTCACCACCAGTAATTCCAAAAATATCTCCAACTCTTAAATAGTGTTCTTTTGAAAGTTTAATTGAGTAAGTTTGATCAGATTCGTCGATCAGTTCAACTGACTGAACTTGATATGTTGGAGAGACATTATATACCCAATTTTTTGATGCATAATTTGTGGATTTAGAACCTAAAGATTTAATGATAATGTCATCTTCTTTAGAAAGATATTTTGTCCCAGCATCAACAGTAAGATTACTAAGAACAGAGTTAATTCTTACCTGGATTTGTTCGTTTGGATTTGAAAAAGAAAATCCATACGCATATGTATTAATCCCAACGCTTGACGTGTCAACTATTCTCTTGGTTATATTTGAACAACCGAAGAACTGCGTCAGAGACTTTGAGGTAAAAGACACTACCCCTGTGGTGTTATCAAAGTAGTTAACGTACAGTTCACCACCTGTAGGGAACCCAACAGTAGAGTCAACATCAAATACCGTTGCTCCTGCTGCAACTTGACCAATGACTTGAGTTTTAGGATGAACTGAAAATTCTCCATAAAGAGCACCATCAACACCAATGTCTCTTGAGTAACCAGAGTCAATACTTAACTTATAGAATGTGTTGCCAGTTCCAACGTTTACAGCCTCTACAGACGTAATTGGGGCATACGCTCTCGTAAATAGATCTTTATAGGTATTCTGGTTCAGAACAGAATCCAAGAGGTTTGTAGGGTCTCCTGTGACTGCCTCAACGACCAAATCGTTAGTTACTCTGAAGTCTGCGTTTGAGGGAGTAAACAGAAAATCTCTTGGTTTTACGATTTTTACATCTTCATTATAAAGAGCCTTAAAGAGAATCTCAAAAGAACGATCAGTTCCCTTACTGAGATAAAAATCTTTTGACTGTTTAATAAAGAGATTTTGATTCAGTCCAGGTGTAAACTCTCTGTTAGAGAGTCCTGGTGTGATTTGACGCTTTAATTTTGTGAGAAACTCATTAAGGAAAAGAATACTGAGATTCTCAATAGTTGCACCAGACTCATGAGTTGCAACAGATGATGTGGAGAATACTAATTCTTCGGGTTTGTTTTCATTCTTGTATGATGTGACTCCACTAAAACCTCTAATACATCCAGTGAATGATGATGAGGTTTTTCCAGTATATGTAATAATCTCATCATTGATCTTTAAGATGCCATAAGTGTCTGGAAATCCAATTGTCCCGGTGGGAGACTTTGTAAGGTCTACATTAATTGTAGTGTCGTTATAATCTGCATCAGATCCAAGAATTACGGAATCTACTAAATTAGTATTTTCGTTTAACTTAATATATTTGTCAATATTCTGAATTAAGTCAACAGGAGCTCCTTGATATTCCTGAGCGACGTAGTACTGCTCTAAAAACTGTACGAGAAGTGGAAATCCTTCCCTAATATACGCAGGGACTTGGTTCTTAACTACGTTGCTGAAAAGTACTCTTTGTTCTGCCATTTTATGATTTACTTCTTAGTAGGAATATGAACCGCCTGAGGATGAAGAACCACCAGATGAACCGGATGATGTTCCACTCGCTGCGGAAGGAATTGTTGATGTAGTAGTCGTGGTAGTGGTCGTGGATGTGGTAGCAGTTGAACCAGAGCGGGTTGTAGCAGTTGCAGAAACATTTGAAACGTTTACAACTCTTTGACCACTTGTAGTTGCAATATCACCCGTTACACGAACAAGGGCACCGTTAGCATAAGAAGAGGATGTAATATAGTTCGATGCTGATGGATCAAGTCCAGAAGCAATGTTATCAACAACCATCTCAAAATTACTATTACTAATATCTAGTTGCAAATAAAGATCCTGTAATCCGACAACATCATTTGAGTGCGGTACAGCAGACAACTCAATTATTGGTTGCCCATCTTTGATTTTTCCTGCCAATATATTGATAGGATTAATTGTTACGATTCCTTTTTTGTAATTAATCGTTCCAACGTTTCTCCTTACCACTGTTGGATTAGTAGAATTTACAGATGGGACTGTAAAAAGAAATAAGGAACCATCAGTGCGATTTGTATTTGGAATATCAGAAATATAAACATTTTGGTTTAAACCAGCAACTCTGAAAGCTGTCGATTTAATATTGTATCCCGCCATATTTTTAATATGGAATTCGTTACCAAAACCAATCTGATATTCAGTAAGGGTATTAAGAACAACTCTTAAATCCCTTCTCATTTCAACAGTTGTAATATTAGACGTGACTGATTCGTGACTATCGTCTAAAATCTTTAGAAACTTACTATATTTGAATCTTGCGCCATATCTATTTAACTCAGTTGACTCAGAGTACTTATTGGCATTAGACTGAGCAATTGTTGATACAAATTCTGAACTAGGCGCTAAATTTGAGTTGTAATAAAGTTTTGAATTTACCTCAAGGTACAAATACTTGAGATCAAGGATTTCTGGTACAATTCCAGCAACTGCAAATTTCTTTAATCTATTACGAATATTTTCTTTGACTAAGTTTGGCAAGAAATCACCAAATCTGGGTTTGATGCTAATAAAAACTTTACCATATTGAGGAGGTATAAGTTCTTCTCCTCCAAAAACAGAGATTGACTCAGTTTCGGGGTAAATTCTTGCTGGAATCAGTGTTTCATAGTCATCAGCGGTCAATGCTCTATTTTGTGATGCATAAATCTTGGGCGCATACCTTTTAATAGATGCAATTGTTTCAATTGACTCTCCACCAGAGGATTGCAACCCTGTGGTAATCAAGGAGATACCAGATGTTACATTATACTCAACACCATTCCTTGTATAAGTTATTCTTCCAGCAAATGTGAAGTTAGAAACACCATTTCCACTATCACCAGATGATGTGATATAATTTGCAGTAATGAAGTTACCTTCTTCTAGTGCTTTACCAAAAATATTATCTCCAAACAATAGTTCATAACGTTCATCTTCAATTTCTTGCAGATAATAGACCCTAGAGTCGGATTCAACAGTAAAAAGACTATCCTGTAAAGAATACTTTACTGATTGTGTTGATTGTTCGTTTGCCTTAACTGAAACTGTCATTAATGACGTATCAACGCCAGAATTGGGTAACGTGAAACGTTGGAATGGATTCCTAGAACTAAATGTAAAGTTTGTCGATAATAATGACCCTTCATGGATTGCTACATCACTAAAAGTAGCGATTCCATCAAACACAGGAACTGTAATATCCTCTAAAATCGAAAAAACGAAGGATTGTTGACCAAAGGTGCCCGCCGTAGACGCAACTGGTCCTTTTTTCAGTGTCAATGACACTGGATTTGGTGAAATATTTGTCGTATCAACGAAAAAACTGATTGTGGCACGCGCTGCCTTACGAGATCTTGGAACATATCCAATATTTCTTGCTAATGCAACAACATTTTCTCTTAATGTTGCACTATCAATAAAAACCTCATTCGCAACCATGTTTGCGTTGTATGAGGTAATATATGTGTTATATGCCAGCACATCGAGGATCGTCGAAAGGTTCGATCCCTCAAAGTCATAATCCGTAAAATTGGAATTTGACTTTAGATAGTCTCTAAGTGTTGTTTTGACTTGATTAAAATCAAGGTTTGAAAAGTTTGCTAATGGCATTGTTACCTAGTCGGTTGCAAGACGAAATCTAATTGTTGTGCTGGCACATCAATACCAATAATTTCATATTTAATTGATACATTAAAAGCATTCTGATCATAATAAGGTGCCGTAACGACATCCAAAAGATTTACTCTTGGTTCAAAATTATTGATCGATGCAGTAATCTGAGTACGAATAAACTCAGCAGATGTAGGGTCAATATTCTCAAAAAGAGCTGCTGAGATATCTGACCCAAAATCTGGGTCAAAAAACTTCTCTCCAGGGAGGGTAAAAACAATATTTCGGATAGATCGTGCTATTGCAGTCTCATTTTTAATCGCAATGAGGTCACTATTCAGAGGATTAGTCTGAAATGTAGCACTAATATCCTTAAAACCTTGACTTACCCTCTCTAAAGGCATTGATTACACAAAAATACTATGATTAGTAGTTATTTATCACCCAAAAAGTGGTTCTGGGTCACTTTCTGAGTCGAAAATTTCGCTCTCTTTGACCTTATCTGACTTTTTTGGAGTCAATTTGTCGTTTGCGATCTCACGAAGCATCTTTTGATGCTGATCATTGCCCAAATTGTCTAAAAAATCGTTCATTTTTTAAAATTCCGGTAAATTTTCTTCGTTTTTGCGCTCTTTCGCTGTTTTCCAGAAGTAATTTTCATCATTTCCGAGCCCATCTCGGTCATGACCGTTCTCAACTTGGTAATAAACAGTCGAAACCTTGAAATCTGGAATTTTTGGCGTCTCAGGAGTGAGTGAGTTGTCAAAAATACGAGTTCGATTGTTTGGATACAGTGCAAACTGCCCATTATCAAGCTCAATCAAG
>CEUK01004278.1_pt1 | contig 13619 bp, 10 predicted proteins | sample 356451 | NCBI WGS metagenome assembly CEUK01 (sample SAMEA2622843, study PRJEB7988) | marine metagenome | isolation source: saline water (ENVO:00002010), including
AAATACAATTAACGATTGTATTGTGAGTGACAACAATTAATTATCATGTGACCCTGAAAGGATTCGAACCTTTAACCTCCTGATCCGTAGTCAGGTACTCTATCCAGTTGAGCCACAGGGCCATTGAAATTATTTATTTTTAGCTAAAAATGCTCTTAACTGAGCTGTATTTCTAGGCTTCGATAAAACTTCCATATTTTCATTTAAAACAAAAATTGCTGGAGTTTTCTTGATTTTATAGTCAATACATATTGGAGATTTAAAAACTTTAAATTGACAGATGTTTGTCCAGTTAAATTTATTTTCCCTGACAGTTTTTTCCCACTTACCCTTCTGACCGTCTAATGAAACTGCAACTATTTCCATATCATTAGGTTTATTGTTATTATACCAACTAGCAAAACCTGGCAGTTCTGCCATACAATGAGTACAATGAGAAGCCCAAAACATTAAAACTGTATGTTTATTTCTCTTACAAATTTTATCTAATTCAATTAACTTTCCGTTCATATCTTTATAAGAAAAAGATGGAGCAGTCCCACCTACTTGTAAACTTTTAAAATGCGAAGCTCTTTCTTTCAGCAAGGTGCTGGGTGTAACATCATCACCACATCCCTCACCAAAGATATACTCATCCATAATATAATTACATAATTCATCCCAACGTTGATTTTCTGATGCGCTAGTCTGTCCTGTGTTATAAAAACCATCTAACATATTAAACATACAAAACTCTGCAACTTTCTCATTTTTTTTGGCATATTCCATAATTACATCAACAGCATCATGAAAACCATACTGATTATTCTTTATGTTATTAAAATTCCTAATGTAATTTTGTATTCTCACAGGTAGCAGATTACTTCTAATTATACACTGATCAGAAAAATCTATATCATTAAAATATAAATGTTGGACATCTTTATAAGGAGATTGCATACTAGATAAGATCATACCATAATATGTACCAGGATATTTATTTGACATACTTAGACCATATTGAAATACTTCATCTTGAAGTGAATTAATTTCAGCCATCTTTTGATCTCTAGTTTTATTGCTTTTCTTTACAAGTTTTATTTTTGAAGCTATTGATTTATCTTTAACATCATATTGTTTTTTTATTTTGTTTTCAATAGAGTTTTCTACAATATAGTTTTTGTTAATACGATGACTATTTATTTTTACATTAATTGCACCTTTTAGTTCTGCGGGATTAATAACAAAATCTAAATAATTTGAGTTATTTAAAGCTAATCTATAAACACCTGAGTAATAAGTTTTTTTGGAAAAACTAAATCGCATGTTATTAATGCGAGTACTATCTAATACATATTCTAAATTACCAATCATTTCATAAAGAAAAATTTGACCACTTTTAGATTTTATTTCTCCTCCAAATTCTCCACTAATTACAACTTCTCCTTTAGTATTTGGAACATATTCCTGAGCAACTATAATGTTTGACAAGAAAATTAATAATACTATTATAACTTTTTTATTCATTTTTTATTCATTTAAGTGTGAATATATTACTTTTTTAGCAGAGTATAAAGTATTTTTTAACAAGGAGGCAATTGTCATAGGCCCCACCCCGCCTGGAACTGGAGTTATAAAAGATGAATTACCCTTCACATCTTCAAAATCTGCATCTCCAACTAATTTGTAACCACTTTTTGTCTTATTTGACTTTATCCTATGTATTCCAACATCAATAATTATAACATTTTTTTTAATCATATTTGATTTTAAATAATGAGGAAATCCAAGTGCTAAAATAATTATATCAGCATCTTTAGTTAATAAATTAATATTTTTAGTTTTACTATGAGCTAAAGTTACTGTTGCATTACCGATGGTTTTATTTCTTGACATTAAAATGCTTATTGGTGTCCCCACAATATTACTTCTGCCAATAACTAAACATTTTTTTCCTTCAGTATTAATTTTATATTCACTTAATAAACTAATAATACCAAATGGAGTCGCAGGCAAATAACAAGGTAATCCAAGAACCATTCTTCCTATATTAATAGGATGAAATCCATCCACATCTTTTGTATGGCAAATAGAATGTGTAATCAGGCTTTCATCAATATGCGATGGGAGCGGTAGCTGAACAATAATTCCATCAACACTGGTATCAGAATTTAAATCTAAAATTTTAGAGACTAATTCACCTTGTTTGATTTCTTTTGGATACCGGATCACTGTGGAATCAAAACCTATATCCTTACAGGACTTCACTTTAGCACTAACATATGTTTCCGAGGCTGGATTATTTCCAATAAGTATAGCAGTAAGGTGAGGAGGTCTATTATTTTTTTTTATCAATTTTAATGTTTCTAAAGCAATTTCTTTTTTCACTTTTTCTAATAACAATCTACCATCTAAAATCTTCATAATAATTGTAATTTATTGAAATTGCGATTGTCCTCCACTAAAATTTTTCATCATATTATCTAAACCTCCATTTTTCATCATTTTCATCATTTTACCCATTTGACTAAATTGTTTAATGAGTTTATTAACATCTTCTATTTTCGAACCACTACCAGATGCAATACGTTTTCTTCTAGAGTGAGTGATAATTTTTGGATTATTTCTTTCTTCTTCAGTCATTGAAAAAATCATTGATTCAATACCTTTAAATGCATCATCATCAATATCCATGTTTCTAATTGTCTTACCTACACCTGGTATCATACCCATCAAATCCTTTAAACTTCCCATTTTTTTTATTTGCTTAATTTGTTTTAAAAAATCATTAAAATTAAATTGATTTTTAAGCAACTTTTTTTCCATTTTGCGGGCTTCCTTTTCATCAAATTGCTCCTGAGCTCTTTCAACTAATGAAACCACATCACCCATGCCTAATATCCTGTCTGCCATTCGCTTTGGATAGAAAACATCTAAAGCATCCATTTTTTCACCTGTTCCGATAAATTTAATAGGTTTATTCACTTCGGATTTAATTGTTAATGCTGCACCTCCACGAGTATCTCCATCTAATTTTGTTAGAACAACACCATCATAATTTAAAACCTCATTAAACTTTTTTGCAGTATTTACAGCATCTTGACCAGTCATTGAATCTACGACAAATAAAATTTCAGTAGGATTAACACTATCTTTAATTAACTTTATTTCATTCATCATTTGTTCATCAACTGAAAGTCTTCCAGCAGTATCAATAATCACAAGATTCTTTCCATCTTTTCTAGCAAAATTAACGCCATCTTTGGCAATTTCAATTGGATTTTTTTTATCTAAGTCTTTATAGACAGGAACTGAAATACTTTCACCTACCACTTCAAGCTGATCTATAGCTGCGGGTCTATAAATATCACATGCAACAAGTAATGGTTTTAAATTATTTTTCTTTTTAAAGTGTTTTGCTAATTTGGCTGAAAAAGTTGTTTTACCTGAGCCTTGTAAACCTGCAATCAATAAAACTGTAAATTTAGAATCTAATTTAACTTCAGCAGATTCACTGCCCATTAATTTTGCTAACTCATCATGTACAATCTTAATCATTAATTGACCAGGATTTAAAGAAGTTAGAACTTCTTTACCTAAAGCTTTTTCTTTTACATCTATGACAAATTTCTTAGCAGTTTTGTATGAAACATCTGCATCAATTAACGCTCTTCTCACTTCCTTCAAAGTTTGAGCAATATTAATTTCAGTTATTCTACCATGACCTTTTAATATACTAAAAGCTTTTTCTAATTTATCTGATAAATTTTCAAACATATTTTTTTTACATTTTAAGAGGAACATCTATACCTAAAATTCCCATACCTTTTTTAATCAACTGACTTACCTTAAGTGATAAGGTGACTCTAAAATTAATATCTTTTTGATTCTCAACATTCAAAATGGGTATTTTTTGGTAAAAATGATTGTATTCCTTAGCTAAATTATATAAGTAATTTGCTAAGATACTAGGATTTAAAGATTTTGCTGATTGTTGTATAGTAAATGGATAGTTTAAAATATTTTTTATTAACGAAATTTCTTCATCAAGTAATTTTCGATTTATATCGTGAATTATTTTAAAATCATTTACTTTATTTAAAATTGAGTTTATTCTTGCATATGTATATTGTATAAAAGGTCCTGTATGACCATGGAAATCAATAGACTCTTTGGGGTTAAATAACATATCTTTTTTGGCATCAATTTTAAGAATAAAATACTTTAAAGCGGCATTACCAATTATTTTTGACAAATTATTAATAGACGACAATTCTGACTTTTTAGATTGAATAATCATTTTTTTAGAGTTTTCATACATCTCATTTAAGAGATCATCTATATCAACTACTTTCCCTTCACGTGATTTCATTTTGCCATCAGGAAGTGTTACCATCCCATATGAAAGATGATTTAGATTTTTGGACCATTTAAAACCCATTTTGCCAAGTATTTTAAAGAGTACATTAAAATGATGATTTTGTTCATTGCCAACAACATAAATCATTTCATTAAATTTAAAATCCTCATATCTTAAAATTGCAGTACCTATGTCTTGAGTAATATATACAGCTGTTCCATCAGATCTAAGGAGTAATTTTTTATCGATATTGTGTGAATCTAAATCCACCCAAATAGATTGATCTTTATTTTTTATAAAAACACTATTTTCTAAACCCTTTAAAACATTTTGCTTACCAATTAAATAAGTTTTACTTTCATAATAATTTTTATCAAACTCTACACCAATCTTTTTATATGTATTATCAAAACCACTATAAACCCAAGAATTCATTTGTTTCCAAAGTTTTATTATTTTCGGTTCATCATTTTCCCATTGCACTAACATCTCTTTAGCTTCATTCAAAATTGTTGATTTAGAATGAGCTTCATCCTGCGACATTCCTTGAGAAATCATTGTTTCAACTTCTTCGCGATATTTTTTTTCAAATAAAACATAATAATTACCAACAAAACTATCGCCTTTTATATTTAAAGATAATGGAGTTGCTCCATTTCCATACCTATTCCAAGCAACCATGGATTTACATATATGTATTCCTCTGTCATTTATTATCTGAACCCTAGTAACTTTATTACCATCAGCTTTTAATATATTGGAAATAGCATGGCCAAGTAAAATATTTCTTAAATGACCTAAGTGAAGAGGTTTGTTTGTGTTAGGTGAAGAGAATTCTAGAACAATATGATTATTTTTTTCCTTATTGATTTCAAAGTTTTCAGAGAAACTAAAAGATAATACATCCAGCCAAAAAAAGTCTTTAAATTCTAAATTTAAAAAACCCTTGACTATATTGTAAGAATTAACATAATTAATATGTTTAACTAAGAAATCACCTAATTCTTTAGCAGTAAGGTCAATGTTTTTCTTAGAATATTTAAGAAGTGGAAATATAATCACTGTAAAATCTCCATTGAATTCTTTTCGTGTTTCTTGAACTTGAATATCATTTAAATTAATAGATTCATCTGGATACAAATCAAATATTAATTTTGAAATATCACTAATATGTGTCTTATAAATCATAATTTAAATAAGAGGTTTTAAAAATATTTCTGCAATCATACATCTGGCACTTCCTCCACCAAAATACTCAATAGTCTGTAATGATGAATGTAATATTTTATTTTTTTCTAATATAATTTTTTTTTGATCAGTTTTTAGTGAATTAAACGCGGATGTACTCATAACTAAAAACCTTTGATTCCTATTATTAATTAATTGTATAACATTTCCTAAAAAATTATTCATTTGTTCAATTGAAATATTAATAATTTTTTTATTTGTCTTTTTAATGACAGATTTAACTTTAGCTTTGTCAGCTGGATTAATAATAGCATCTAAACAAATAACAACAAAATCTTCGCACACGCTCATAACTACATTTGTGTGATAAATGTCCTGACCTTTGTCTTTTGCATAAAATGCAACAGGTGAATAATTCATTTCTTTACACCAAGAATTAAACAAACCTAAATTTGTTCTTTTTGAAATACATGCATATGCAATTTTATTTTCTCTATCTAACACCATACTACCAGTTCCTTCTAAAAAAATATTTTGATGCTCACAATTGCATGTATCATCAATTAAATGATTAACAGTAAATTGATTTTGTAATGAAATAATTATATCATTCCTTCTTTCTAGCCTTCTACTTGAAGCGTACATTGGATAAAGATGTATAATACCATTAAAATGAGTACTAATCCAATTATTTGGAAAAATAGAGTCCGGTGTATTATTTTCTTCTATATCAGAAAATTGCAATACATTAATATTATTTGATTTTAGTAAAGTAACAAAATTATCAAACTCATGTGTTGCTTGATGTGAAATTACTTTAGGACTAAGTGAAGTAATCTTTGATTGATATTTATTATCTAAAGCAGTTTCTGCATTGTAATTAAATTTTACAGGTCTAATCATAAGCACTGTATTAGTAACTTGTCTATTCATAATGATTTTGCCTTATAATTGGTAATGTACTACATCTAAATAAACCACCCATTTTTGAAACTTCAGAAAAAGAAACCTCTTCAACTTTATATCCCTTTTGAACAAGTAGATTATTCAAACGTTTAAACTTTATATCAGAAACAACTATATCTTTAGAAATTGAAAAAACATTTGAATACATATTATACATTTCATTTTGAGTAATTTCAATAATATTTGATTCTCCAAATATTTTTATAATTTTAGTCAAATCAGACTTTAACTTAAATCCATCAGGGTATAAAATTAAATGTCCTAATCCTAGTGGTTGAAAACAACAATCTAAATGCAAACAATTTAAAGAAGGGTTATTGTCTGATTTTTTCAGCTGAAAACCTAAAATATTTTTATCAGGAAATTTGTCTTTAAGAAAATCAATTGCAAGTCTATTAGTTCTACTAACTTCATATTTTTCAAAGTCTGCATCATTAGAAAAACCTACAAATAAATGATTTTTTAAAACCAACACATCCCCTCCTTCGATAAAAATATTTTCAGGAATACTTTGTATATTATTAGAACTTATATTTTTTAAAACAAATTCTAGACCCTGTATCTCATTACGTCTTTTATCAATGGTATTGGCAATAAAAAATTTATTGTCTATTACAAAACCAATATCACGACTAAAAACCTGATTACATGCAAAAATATTTAAAGGACGAAAAGTCTTAATATCATATTTTTTAAATACTTCACTTAACTGATTTAAGTCACTTTTAAGATCTTTTTCTAATGGAAATTTACCATTTAAGATGTGTTCTTTTGATTTGGGGTCATATGCTTCATCTATAGTTGGACATCCTCCAAAATCATTTGATATACCTAAAATCACAACCTGAAGTCTATCAAATTCTGTATTTACAAAAGGCTTTAGCATTTTACATTTTATTTATATTCAAATATATAGAGAACAAATAAAATTAATTAGCTTTACTAATAGATTTTGATAAAAATTATGAATATGTACCAAACAAAAGATAATATTAAATTAAAGATTCATAAAAACTTTATTAATATAATTTTTAATAGGCCTCATAAAAAAAACGCACTCAACTCTGACATGATTCATGAGATACAAGAAGCACTTAATAATTTCAAGGACAATAAACAAATTAAAGTTATTGTTTTTTCTTCAGACTGTAATATTTTCTGTGCTGGTGCTGACTTACAAAGTCTACACAATATAAAAGATTTTTCATATGAAGAAAATCTTGAAGATTCAACTATGTTAATGAATTTATTTAAGACAATGTTAACTTATCCAAAGTTAATTATATCCAAAGTTGAAGGTGCAGCAATTGCAGGAGGGTGTGGCATAACAACAGCTTCTGATATAGTCTTTTCAACAGATGAAGGAAAATTTGGATACCCGGAAGTAAAAATTGGCTTTATCCCTGCGCTGGTAAGTGCTTTCTTAACAAAGAAAATTAATGAACAATTTGCAAGAGAATTATTACTTACTGGAAAACTAATTGATGCCAAAAGAGCCTTTGAAATTGGCATGATCAATTTTTTATGTAAAAAAACCACAATAAACAATCATGTAGATAGTTTCATCAAAAACCATATAAGAACAACTTCCTATAATTCAATCTATGAAACAAAAAAAATGCTATACAAGTGGTTAAATATTGATGAAAAACTTAATATAGCTGCTGAATTTAATGCAAAAAATAGACAAAGTGAAGATTTTAAAAAAGGGATTTCATCTTTTTTAGATAAACATAAAATTGACTGGAGTAAATAAAATGAGTGATATTTATTATAAAATAAAAACATCTATTAGTTTAATAGGGAAAGCAACATCAGTTTTTTTATTTCTTTCTTTTAATTCATTTTGGAAATATGGCAAAGTAGATCAGAGTGAGGTAATAGGTCAAAATAATAATTATGTAAACACGCAAAATCTACTAGGTGGTATTGGAGCAGAAACTAGCGAGTTCTTTATTAGCTTATTTGGAATTAGTGCTTATTTAATTGTTTCAATAACCTTTATATTATCATTTAAATTATTATTTAATATCAAAAAAATAAAATACTTAAATTTAATTATTCACCATATTTTTTTAATAATTTGGATTCCCCTAATGTTATCAAAATACTCACAAGGTATTATATGTGGGAAAACAGGAATATATTCATCTTCAATTTTAATTCCGTTGATCGGTAATATTGGGATAACCTTACTTTTAATTCTTACACTATTTCTATATATAGTTATTGGTTTTAATGTAACATCAAATAAAATAAAAAAATTAAAAGAATACTTTTTATATGTTTTAAATCAAACAATTAATAAAATAAAAGAGAAAAGAAATCTTAAATACAATTTAAAATCAAATACAATAAGAGATAGTAAACCTGGAATTCTTGAAATTAAACCAAATGATACTGATTTAAATCAAAATTTTACAACAACAAAAGTGAAAACCAATGAAAAAAGTCAAATTGTTGTAGAAATTGCTCAAAAAGAAAAAGTTTCAGACCAAAATAATTTGAAATTAAAAGATGCAACAGAAAAGTATATTTACCCATCCTTAGACTTATTAAAAAACTATGAAAAAAATGACATTTCTATTGATAAAAATGAAGTTGAAAAAAATAAAAAATTAATTGAGGATACTTTAAAAGATTTTAAAATTGATGTAACAGTTAAACGTGCTACTGTAGGGCCCACAATCACCCTGTATGAAATTGTTCCTGACGAAGGAGTTAGAATTTCTAAAATTAAAAACCTAGAAAACGATATTGCTCTAAGAATAAAAGCGATTGGTGTACGAATTATTGCCCCATTACCAGGTAAAGGTACTGTAGGTATTGAAGTACCAAATCAAAAACCAACAATTGTTTCTATGAAAAATGTCTTAGAATCTGAAAAGTTTCAAAATTCAAACTTTGAACTCCCTATTGCGTTGGGCAAAACAATATCAAATGAAACATTTATTTTAGATCTAACTAAAATGCCCCATCTTCTTATTGCAGGTGCAACTGGGCAGGGTAAATCAGTTGGTTTGAATGCTGTTTTGTGTTCTATTTTATATAAAAAGCATCCATCTGAAATAAAATTTATTTTAGTGGATCCAAAAAAAGTAGAACTAACACTTTACAACAGGATAAAAAAACATTTTTTAGCACAACTTCCAAATGATAATGATGCAATAATTACAGATACAAAAAAAGTTGTAAAGACTTTAAAATCATTATGTCTAGAAATGGATAATAGATATGAAATGCTAAAAAAAGCAGAAGTAAGAAATATTCAAGAATATAATGATAAAATAAAATCAAATTCATCCAATAATAACAATCATAAATTCCTTCCATATTTAGTCTTAGTTATTGATGAATTTGCAGATTTAATCATGACTGCTGGAAAGGAAGTAGAAATACCGATTGCTAGATTAGCACAATTAGCAAGAGCTATAGGAATACATTTGATCATTGCTACACAACGACCAACCACAAACATTATAACTGGAACAATTAAAGCAAATTTTCCTACCAGAATTGCTTTTAGAGTCATACAAGGAATTGACAGTAAAACCATTATTGATACAGTAGGAGCGAATCAATTAATTGGTAGAGGTGACATGTTAATATCTACTGGGAGTTCATTATCTAGGATTCAATGTGCATTTATCGACACATCTGAAGTTGATAAATTAACTACTTTTATTGGCAATCAATTATCTGACACGAAACCATTTGAACTTCCTGTTGAAGCAGAAAACGTAGAAGTCAATGTAAAAAATATTGAGGAAAGAGATCCACTATTTAAAGAAGCAGCGCTCTTGATAGTGATGCATCAACAAGGATCCACATCAATGATTCAAAGAAAACTTAAACTTGGATATAATAGAGCTGGTAGAATTGTGGATCAGCTTGAAAGTGCAGGCATACTAGGCCCTTTAGAAGGGAGTAAAGGTAGAAAAGTTTTGGTTCAAACTGAAGATGAATTAAATCAAATAATATGAAAAATTTAACTTTAATTATAATACATTTTTTTTGTCTATTTAACTTTGGCTTATCTCAACATCAAGACACAAATAAAATACTTGAACAAGCTTTTAAAAAAATTAATTCACAAAACGGATTTAATATTGAATTTGAATATAATTATAATGCTCCTGCATTTAATAATAATCCAATTACTGGAAATATTGCGTTATTTGATAACAACAGATTTTATTTAAAATTTAATGACCCAACTAATATTATTCAAATAAATGACGGAAAAAAACTTATGACAATAATGATCCATGAAAAAGAAATTACAATTGATACTGTTAGTAATACATCCTTTTTTTTCTTAAGAGAACTTTTTGTCAATTACAAAAATAAATTTACAAGTAAGATAATAGCAGATTTCAACAAACAATTATCTATAGAGCTTACTCCCAAAAAATCAATTAATCAATTAATCTACAATCATTGTGTTAATATATTAAATTTACCTAGCTGTCTACAATTTCCTAATCAATGTAGAATTGGACTCTCTAAAGAAAATACTGCATCTTTAAATAAATGCTTAGAAGAAAATAACGGATATGAAAAAATAGATATTGAGAAAATAATAATTGATATTGATAAAGAAAGCTATTTAATTAAATCTGTTACTCAACAAAACAAAAATCAAGGAATTGGTAAAATTTCAATAATTAATACAAGTACTGCCAATCAAAAATGTTTACAATTAGATACAATCAAGTACTCAAAATTTGAAATTATAGACCTTAGGTAAGAATTAAAATAATTGTTTATAACCGAAATCATGATAACGCAATATCATAAATCCTTGGTTTCTAAAGCCACCAGATTTGCACTTTCTAAAGTCATACTGAGTTTCTAAATATATTTTAGGCTCCATATCAGAAATATGATTTAAAATAGATTGGTGTTTTGACAACAAATCAAAAAAATACAAACCAATCTCAAATCCTTTTTTAGCATATTTGATTTGAGGTAAATAGTCGTATTCATTATAAAAATCTACAATAAAGGAACTAATAACACTATTTGTATCAATACTTGAATGAGGAAAAGACACATTTAAATCCATTAATTCATGAACTGACAGATATTCAAAATCAAATAAATTATTAAGACCATATACCGTCATTCCACTATCACGACATGCATGTAGTTTAGATAAAATATCCGTAACAAAAACATTGTCATTTGAAGGTATCACAACAATATTTTTCATGCCCATAGTATCTAGCTTATGATGAATTGAATCTATAACGGTATTAGCAACTTTAATTTGTGTAAAATTAAAATTAGTTGTATCAATATCATTAATCATTAAATTAGTATAGAAAATATCATCTGGAACTATTGTGTCAATTAAATTCAATGTATCATTAAATTCATTTATAATGAAATTATTTTTATAGACTGTGTCTTTGTGCACTAATATAATATGATCATCCTTATGTTTGTTGAAAATATAATTTGAAAATTGTGATAGATAATCAGTGACATCAGATTGTACTTGGAAAATATTTTCTAAACTATCAATAACAAATGATTTTTTAGAGAATGGATTTACAATGGGGGTTGAAGAACTACTATTTTTAGAAAAATATAAAAAATTATCAATATACAATGGACCAATAATTAAATCAAAATCATCTGAATTTTCATTTTTTAAAAAATTATTCAAAATAGTTTTTGATTTTTCACCCTCATCAATATCATATATATTCAACTCAACATTAATTTCATTAATTTTATTTAGTGATAAAAGGAAACCAAGAAAAAAATCTATTGATATTGAACTTTTCTTATAAAATTTATAAGGCTCAATATTTGAACTATTATTTGATAAAATAGAATCAATATTTAAGTTATGAAGAGAATCATTTTTTTCATTACAAAAAGGTAGCAATAGTCCGATTCTAAATGTAGGTAAAGACTGAACATCTGAAGAAAATAAAAAGGAAAAAAAACTTGAGTCAATTTTATGACTATGCAAATTGTTAGATTCTAATGAGAAAGATAAATTAGAATATAAAACAAAGGAACATAAAAAAAATAATTTATTAGTCACTCCCATTCAATTGTTGCAGGAGGTTTAGAGCTAATATCATATACAACTCTATTAATTCCTCTCACTTTATTAATAATTTCACCAGATACTTTAGACAAAAAATCATAAGGAAAATGAATCCAATCTGCAGTCATACCGTCAGTAGACTCTACTGCTCTTAAAGCAACAACCTTTTCGTATGTTCTTCCATCACCCATAACTCCTACACTACTATCTTCTAAAAGAATTACACCAGCTTGCCAAACTTTATCATACAATCCATTTTTCTTTAAAGAATTGATAAATATATAATCTGCTTCTTGTAAAATACTTATTTTTTCTTTTGTCACTTCCCCCATTATTCTAATTGCAAGACCTGGACCAGGAAAGGGATGTCTACTGAGAAGATTTTTATTAATACCTAATGCAGAACCCACTCTTCTAACCTCATCTTTAAACAACTCCTTTAAAGGTTCAACTACCTTTAACATCATATTTTCAGGCAACCCACCTACATTGTGGTGAGATTTAATTGTTTCAGAATGACCTCCTTTCGATGAAATAGACTCAATTATATCAGGATAAATTGTCCCTTGGCCCAACCAATTTACATCTTTAATTTTATTTGCAATACTATCAAAAACATCAATAAAAGTTGATCCTATAATTTTTCGTTTTTTTTCTGGATCTTTAACCCCATTTAATTTTTCTAAAAATTTTTCACTAGCATCTACACCAATAATATTCAATCCCATATTTTCATATGCGTGCATAACTTCTTCATATTCATTTTTTCTTAGTAAACCATTATTTATAAATACACAATTTAAATTTGGACCTATTGCTTTATGAAGTAAAGTAGCAGCAACAGTTGAATCAACACCACCAGATATACCCATAACTACTTTTTCATTTTTAATTTTTCTCTTTAAGTATAGAATAGTTGAATCAATAAATGATGAAGATGTCCAATCTTGAGTGTAGTTACATACTTTAATTAAAAAATTTGATAAGATTTTTGTACCATATTCAGTATGATAGACTTCCGGATGAAATTGCAAACCAAATGTTTTAGATCGAGACATT
>CEUK01007155.1_pt1 | contig 13588 bp, 11 predicted proteins | sample 356451 | NCBI WGS metagenome assembly CEUK01 (sample SAMEA2622843, study PRJEB7988) | marine metagenome | isolation source: saline water (ENVO:00002010), including
CAGGATGTCTAACAAGGTAATCAATTTCCTCATCGATTACTCTTGAAATAAATTGACGAATCTTTTCTATTTTTTCTTCATCAATATTCTCAATTGAAGACATGTAATCAAGGGATTTATTTATGATTTTTTCGGACTCTATTAAGTTGTCCTTTTCTCTTGAAACTAAAATATCATTTAAAATCTTGTCCATTACTAGAAAGTAAGCAATTATTAATACAATATAGTAAAATAAAATAGCAATTAATTAAGATTAACTACGTTTTTTTAATGACCAAGTTATATTAAATTCTGCAACACAATTATTACTTAAATCAAATCCTTTTGAATTTAAAATACAAGTAGTACCAAGACCTGTTTTCAGGGTTTCATTTATCGCTTTTTCAACCTTTGAGCCGTCTTGACAAATAAACTTGATTTTAGTAGTAGCTTTTTTGTAATAACTTGCATCTAATTTTAAAACAAGAGTAGAAATATTTTGACCTTCTGATTGTAACAGAACAAGAGCTCCAGTAGACAATTCTGCTGCCATAGCTTCAACAGCAAAATACATTGAATTAAAGGGATTTTTATTAATATATTTATATGGAACAGTTACCTCAGATTGTTTTTTAGATAATTTTTTAACGCGTATGCCAGAAATAAATGCCATTGGCAACTTCCAAATAGAGAAGAAAAAAAACCTCCAAGTAGTTAGTATTTTATGGATGTTTAAATAATTCATATGTTAAATTTATAAGACAATATAATAATATGTTATATAGCAAGTAATAATTTTGATTATTTTTATTAGAAAAAAAATTGGACAATAAAAAACTTACATTAGAAGAATTTCAATTAGAAATACTAAAAGACTATCGAATTGCTTGTGAAAGTAGAGAAGCCAGCTTAATTGGTAGAAAGGAAGTATTAACTGGTAAGGCGAAGTTTGGAATATTTGGAGATGGTAAAGAAATAGCACAAATTGCAATGGCTCGTTGCTTCAAAAAAGGAGACTTTAGATCTGGCTATTATAGAGACCAAACATTTATGATGGCAATAGGTGAATTAACTATCGAGGAATTATTTGCTCAGTTGTATGCGAACACAGATTTAGCAAAAGAGCCAGCTTCTGGAGGTAGACAGATGAATAATCATTTTGCCACGAGAAGCTTAGACCAAAACGGTAATTGGAAAAATCTTACTTCTCAATATAATTCAGCATCTGATATTTCCCCTACTGGATCACAAATGCCTAGATTACTTGGATTAAGTTTTGCTTCTAAAATTTACAGAAATAATAAACAAGCAAAAAACAATAATTTTAGCAATAATGGTGATGAAATTTGTTTTGGCACCATTGGAAATGCTAGTACATCTGAAGGGCTTTTTTTTGAAACAATAAATGCAGCTGGGGTTTTACAAGTTCCAATGCTTTTATCAATATGGGACGATGGATGGGGCATCTCCGTACCTTCAAAATATCAGACAACAAAAGGAAGCATTTCCGAAGTTTTAAAAGGCTTTCAAAGAACACAAAAAAAAGATGGTATTGAAATTTATAAAGTTAGGGGATGGGACTATCACGAATTATGTGAAGTATATACTAAAGCTAGCAAACAATGTAGAAATCACCACATTCCAGTAATTATACATGTCACAGAAATGACTCAACCACAAGGTCACTCCACTTCTGGATCACATGAAAGATATAAAACTGAAAAAGAGCTGAATTGGGAGAAAAATTTTGACTGTATTAAGAAAATGAAAGAATGGATAATAGATCAAAATATTGCTTCGCTTACAGAATTACAAAAAATAGAAATAGAATCAAAGGATAAAGTGAAAAATGCGCAAAAAAAAGCATGGAGTGAGTTCTTACAAACATTAAATGAAGAAAAAGCAGATCTGCAAGAGATAATAAAAAAAAATTGTGAATTAAGCGACAATTATATTAATGAATTATATCAATCATTAGAAAATGAAACATTACCAACAAGAAAACTATTAATATCAACTTCAAAGAAAATATTAAGATATTCTAATATTAATAATCAGAATAATCATGAGATTAAAAAGTGGATTGAAAATAGCATGAAAAAATACACAAAAATATATTCAAGCCATTTATATAGCGAATCTTCAAAGAGTATTCATAATATCAATCTGGAAAATACTACAAATAAAAAGATAATGTTCTCTAATGATTCGCAAATAGTTGATGGGAGAATTATTTTAAGAGATAATTTTGATCGTCTTTTAGATAAATACCCTGATTTACTAATCTTTGGTGAAGATTCTGGAAAAATTGGAGATGTGAATCAGGGTTTAGAAGGATTACAAAAAAAATATGGTGAGATTAGAGTATCAGACACAGGAATCAGAGAGGCAACTATTATTGGACAAGGTATTGGACTGGCAATGAGAGGACTAAGACCAATCGCTGAAATACAGTATTTAGATTATTTGTTATATGCGATTCAAATCTTAAGTGATGACCTTGCTACTCTTCATTACAGAACTTTAGGTGGGCAAAAATGTCCGCTAATTATTCGAACGAGAGGACACAGGCTAGAAGGCATTTGGCATTCAGGATCCCCAATGGGGGGTGTTATTAATCTTTTAAGGGGTATTAATATTCTTGTACCAAGAAATATGACAATAGCAGCAGCATTTTACAATACTATGTTACAAAGTGATGAACCTGCATTAATTATTGAATGTTTAAATGGATACAGACTAAAAGAAAAAATGCCTGCAAATCTTGGTGAATTTAATCATCCAATTGGTGAAATAGAAATCTTAAAAGAAGGAAATGATATTACTTTGGTAACATATGGATCCTGCTGTAGAATTGCAATGAGCGCTGCTAGTGAATTAGAGAAAATAAATATTTCTCTTGAAATAATTGATATACAATCATTAATTCCTTTTGACTTAAATAATGACATCATTCAAAGCTTGAAAAAAACAAATAAAATAATTTTTATGGACGAGGATGTACCCGGTGGAGCAACAGCTTATATGATGCAGAAAGTTATTGAAAATCAAAATGGTTATAATTATTTAGATAGCAAACCACTTACTATCACTGCAAAAGATCATAGACCTGCATATGGTGATGATGGAGATTACTTTTCAAAACCTAATATTGATGATGTTATTGACACTTGTTATTATTTAATGCATGAAGTAAATCCTGAAAAATACCCTGAAATTAATTAATGAAGAAAACTACTGAATTAAATAGTTTATATAATAACTTGAATAAAATAGGTACCCTAGATATATTAACATTGATTAATAAAGAGGATCAAAAGGTAGCGCATGTAGTTCATAATTCTATACAAATTATTTCTAAGTTAGTAGAAGTAATAGTAAATAAATTATCTCAAAATGGCAGGTTGTTTTATGTAGGATCTGGAACTAGTGGTAGATTAGGCATTTTGGATGCATCTGAATGCCCTCCTACTTTTGGAGTATCTCAAGATAAAGTTATTGGAATCATCGCTGGTGGTGACAAAGCAATTAAAAAAGCAGTAGAATCAGCAGAAGATAACACAAAACAATGTTGGAACGATTTACAATCTTACAGAATAACAAATAAAGATGTTGTAATTGGCATTAGTGCATCAGGAACAACACCTTATGTTTTGGGAGGTTTAAGGAATTGTCAAGAAAATCATATTTTTACAGCAAGTATTACATGTAATAAAAATTCACCTATTTCAAAATATAGTGATATACCAATTGAAATATTAGTGGGTCCCGAATTTATTACTGGTAGCACAAGAATGAAATCTGGTACAGCTCAAAAATTAACACTAAATATGATATCAACTGCAGTTATGATTAAACTGGGACATGTTTTAGATAATAAAATGGTTGACATGCAAATTAAAAATGAAAAATTAAAGCAAAGAGCAATTAATATGATTATGGAAATGTGCCATGTTAGTAATAAAAAAGCAAAAGCATTATTAGAAAAATTTGGCAATGTTAGAAACGCAATAAATAACTATGATACTTGACAAAAAGAAATTTAGAAAAGGAATTAAAAAAATAGGTGTCGCAATTGCATTGTTACCTGGACCCATTTTATTTGTAGCAGGTAGTCACAATGACAATCTCTCTGCTATAATTAAATTTTCTCTACCTATTATTGGAGTTATATGTATGGCTATTAGCTTAATCATGGGGATTATAGGATTGAAAATAATACTATCAAGTTTTTTTGAAAAACCTAACGAGTAAAAACTAAACTATTTGGTTGTGATTTTTCCACATCAAATCTGTAACCCAAGCGATTAAATTTTTTTAAATCCTCTATATTTTGAATTTGATTTTGTATCACAAATGATGCCATCGCGCCTCTTGCCTTCTTAGCAAAGAAACTGATAGTCTTATAAACGTTATTTTTTAAATCTAAAAACTTTACATCAATAATACTAGCCTTAAGTTTATTTTGCACAATTGAGGAAAAATACTCATTAGATGCTAAGTTTAAAATTTGTTTAGAATTGTTTTTTAGCAAGCAATCATTTAAAGAGCGGGTTATTTTTTCACCCCAAAAATCATATAAATTTTTACCTTTTTTTGTTTTTAATTTAGTTCCCATTTCCAATCTATATGGTTTAATTAAATCAAGGGGTCTTAAAACTCCATGGAGACCTGATAAAACTCTAAGATAATTTTGAGAATAATTTAAATCATCTATTGAAAACTTTTCTACATCCAACCCAATATAGACACCCCCCTTAAAACAAAAAATTGATTGCTTAGAATTAGATAAATTAAATTCACTGGTCCAATTATGAAATCTTTCGTAATTAATTTCACTTAAGTTGTGACTTATTTTCATAGTAGTGGAAATATCTTTTATACTAAGTTTTTTTAATACCTTAATTAAACTATCGCTTTCTGACAAGAATTGAGGTATCGTAAATTGTGAAGAACTATTTAATGTTTCAAAATCTAAAGTTTTAGCTGGCGAAAGAATAGTAATCATATATTATTGGTTAAAAGGATTAGATAAATTAGGATTAGTAATAAAAGACTCATCAGATAAAGTTAAAAGAAATGCTTTTAAATCAGATTTTTCTTGATCTGTTAAATATAATCCTCTTTCGTTGGGAATATTATAAGGGTTAGTATAAATATATTTCATTAAAGGATCAACTGTAGGAGAGTCAAAGCCACCAGAGTTATAATGTTCAATAACTTCGTCAATTGTATTAAATCGGCCATCATGCATATATGGAGCAGAATACTCAATGTTTCGTAAAGTAGGTGTTTTAAATAGTCCTCTATCATTAATATTATTTGTAATATTAAAACGACCTAAATCTGTAAAAACTGAATCTATACCATTATTTCTAAATTGATTATCAGTTGTTAAATATAAAGGGTGGCAATGAAAACAATCCCCCTTTTCACTATTGTAAATTGATAAACCATTGCTCTCACTCATTGAAAGTGTGTATTGTCCTCTTAAAAATTGATCAAACTTTGAATTTGTTGAGTTTATGGTTCTTTCAAACTGAGCTAATGCATTTAAGACATGTGAAGAATCTATTTTTTCAACACCAAAAGCAGCACAAAACAAATCTTGATAAAAAGGGGAATTACTCAATCTGCTTATTACTTCACACCAATCACTGTTATTTAATTCGTGTTGATTGAAAATTGGGCGACTTGCTTGACTTTCAAGGGAAATAGATTTACCATCCCAATCAAATGACTGTTCATGAAAAATAAGATTTAACATTGCTGGCGTATTTCGATTAGACAATACACCTCCGACTCCAGGACTAAACTGTGTTTTATCTCCAAAAGCATATTCTTGTTTGTGACACGATGCACATGAGACAGTATTATCTGAGCTTAAAATCGGATCATAAAACAAGTGTCTACCTAGATTAATACCAGCCTCAGTTAGTGGATTTTCAAAAGAATTATTAGGTAATGGGAACCCTAAAACAGGCTCAACAATTACATTTGAAGTTGGTTGATAATTACAAGGCCATTCATCACTATATACACAAGATCCATCATCTTCCTGAGCATTTATATTAAAATTACATGCAAGAGGATCTGTACACCCCGGCATGCATTTAGGTTCATATTTATCACATGAGTGAATTAAAATAAATATAGTTGTAAAAAAATAGATTTTTTTTTTCATGAATTAATACTGAGTGATTATTGAAAAAACATTATTTGCATTTTCAAATAAATTTGTTTGTGTTTGAATATCATCCATTATTGAAGGTTTAATATCATGAATGGGATTATCATACCAGTTATTAATATTCATTACCAATGTAATTTCAGCAGATGGAGGAAAATCAAATTTTGGATACAAAATTGAAAAATCCTGACCATTTGTAGGACCAGTATGGAGACTATATCCTTTTTGTTGACCTTGATCATCAATATACCTACCATCTACTTGCATATAATGATAGCCGCCCAGCTGATTAACTGATGATGTACTTTGACCAAATGAATTAGGCCAATCCATTAAATCATGGAAATTATAGTCTTCATTAATATATAGCAAATCTATGTTGTTTTCAGCTGATAAACCAAATCTAAATTCCATACCAATACATAAACCTGGTAAATTGTTAAATATATAAGACGATGTTTCATTATTGTCGGAGTTAAAAAATATTATTTCATCAAATTGTACTATTTCATCATTTTGAAAATATAATTTCAAATCACTAATAACATATTTTATTTTGGATACACTATAATTAGTTCCATTTACATTATGAAATAAAAAATTATTGTTCCCATAAATTATGGCAGAACCGTCAACAAGATTATCAAAATTAAGAGTCAGATTAGTGTAAATACAACTTTTATCATTTATTGTGGCATCAGAATCATAATTGTCAGCATTTAAATCAATACATCCATATATATCTTTTTTACATGAAGAAAAAAATAAACATATAGAAAAAATTAAAAATAATGCTCTTAAATTACTATATTTTGTATTACAAATCATAAACTAAAACATGAAGCATATACTATTAATAACTAATTTAATATTATTTCAGTATATAACCTGTGCACAAGGAGTATTAAATAAATCATTGATTGATGAAATGAACAATACAAGATTGGATGAGTATATTCCAATAGTTATTGAAATTAAAGATGATTTCGATGTCTTAAAAATTAAGGAAGAATTTAATAATTCTAAAACACCTGTAAAACAAAGGGCATCTATTATTTGTCAAAGAATGCAAAGCATCGCCAATGAGACTCAAAAAGACATTTTAAATTTTATTAAAAATAGTGAAGATTATCAAAACCTAACTTCATCATGGATTATTAATTGCATTTTTCTCGAAGCAAGAAAAAATCTAATTGATTCAATTTCAAATCATTCAGATATTCAAATAATTAATTTACAAAATACTCAAGCTGATATAATTGAATACTTTAATAATGACTCACATAATAACATAGAAATTGAAAATGGCACTGAACCAGGAATTGAAGCCATCAATGTGCGTCCTTTATGGGACATGGGCTATACCGGGAGAGGTGGATTAGTTTTTAATTATGATACTGGGGTTTGGCCTGAACACCCTGCATATAAAAAAGGGTTTTTTGCAAATTTTTACCCTATGAATCAATGTTGGGATGGATATTTTAGTGACTATCCAAATGGACATATTAGTGATCATGGAACACACACATTAGGTACAATAGCAGGCTTAGTAGCACCATCGAATGACACTATTGGAATTGCTTTTAATGCATATTGGATTGCAAATGACTTTGTTACTTCAACAGTTGAAACACTACCTCCAATACAGGATATGATCACATCATTTGAATGGGCTCTAAATCCTGATAATGACCTATCAACTTACCATGATGTTCCTGATGTTATAAATAACTCTTGGAGATGGTATAATGAAATAGACACATTTCAATGTGATGGATATGCTGTGGAATTAATGAACGTAATTGAAGCTGCAGGTATAGCCAATATTTTTTCTGCTGGAAATAATGGACCTAATAATACAGGCGTAAGATCTCCTCAAAGAATTAATTCAAATTTAGTCAACACTTTTTGTGTTGGAAGTATAAATGCTAACAATCAAGACTTATTAATTAGTACATTTTCTTGCAGAGGTCCTACTCAGTGTCCTGGTGAAGGGTCATTATCAATATACCCCGAAGTTGTTGCTCCAGGTCAAAATATTCGATCTGCATGGGGAAATGACGGGTTTAATACAATTTCAGGCACTTCAATGGCTTCGCCTCACGTTTCTGGAGCAGTATTATTATTAAAAGAAGCTTTTCCATTTCTGTCAGGGGAAGAAATACTCCTGGCACTTTATAATACAGCAAATGATTTAGGAGAATTAGGAGAAGACAATATATACGGTATGGGAATTATTGACGCATATGCAGCATTTAATTATCTTTCAAATAATTACATCCCTGAAGCACCAAAAATAAATAATGGAATAGAATTAATTAATGTAAGTAATCAACCTCAAAGAATTAATTGTCAACAATATTTAAACCCTGTACTAAATATTTTTAACCATACAGATTCTATTATACCGCAACTAAAAGTTAGTTTTAAAGAATATGCATATAATATGGATGTTGATTCCTTAATATTTAACACTGATTTAGGACCTTACGAATTCACTTCTATTCAAATCCCAAATATAGAAATTGAAAATTATGGTGATAATGAGTATATGTTTAAAGTCAATACTATCAATTCATTAGTAGAAAATGACTATCACAATAATCAAAAAATGATTAGATTTAAACATAAACCCTTATTTGAAACACCATATCTTGAAGATTTTGAAAACGGAATTAAAGAGAATGACTGGCACATAGAAAATAATGATTATTATAGAACTTGGGATACAATTTCTACACAATCTAACATGCAAAATAATATAGCTGCTTATGTGAATTTATCAGGATATAATCCAAGAGCTCAACAAAAAGATGCACTCATTAGTCCCAACATTGTTTTAAACATGGACACTACTTTTATCCGTTTTAAATATGCTTATCAAAAAGCAAATAATTCATCTAAACAAGATACTTTAACAGTCTATGTGTCTACAAATTGTGGTGCAAGTTTTAATGACACAATATTTCAAAGCGGTGGAGATGATTTAAGCTCATTTAATATAGTAACACCTAATTTCATCCCACAAAACAATGATCAATGGCGTGATACAATAATTAATCTAAGCAATTATTTATCCCAAGAAATAATGTTAAAATTTGAGACTACTAATTTAAGAGGGAACAATATATTTATTGATGACATAGAGATATATAACAATGACAATAACAATGTAACTATTACAGAAAAAAAATTAGAAATTTCAATTAGACCAAATCCATCAAAAGGAATATTTGAAATTAATTCATATCAAAATTTTATTAATGATATTTTAGTTTATAGTAGCACTGGGCAATTAATAAAAAAAATAAATACTAATAATACTTTAGAAAATTTTAAACTAGATTTAGGTAAAAACAGAGATGGTTTATATTTTTTAGAAGTTAAAACAAATAATACTCAATCAATCTATAGAATAATTAAACAATAGATTTATTTTTTTATTAAACTTCCAGAAACATTAACTGCAATTGTATCAGCAATATTCATTCTAACAATTTTTGGAACTTTAATTTTATAATCTTTTAAGAAAACATTAAAGTTAGATGAAAAATTGACTAAACTATCTTGTGTAACTAATTCTGTCTTGATGCTTACATTTTTTTCTTGACCATGAATACTTAATATGCCATTTGATAAAATGAATTGAGTGGTGTCATCAGATAAAAATATATTTTCAGAAAACTTTCCTTTAAATGTTGAAAATTCATATACATCTGACTCCATATACTTTTCATTAAAATGTTTCTGCATTAAAGATGAAGGAAAAATAAATGTATTAATTGGTATCCTGAAAAAAAAATCTCCAGTTTCAAAATTCACAACTCCTTCCAACTTGTCAGAGACAGCAGAAATATTTTCTAATGGGGCCCATGAAAAAAATGAAATTTTTGAATCATCAACAAAAAAGTTTTGGGCGAATGAAATAAAAGGAATAAGGGTTAAAATTAAAAAACGCATAATTATAATTTAAATTCTCTACTAATGTTAAATCCAAAATGAACTCCACCTTCCGACCAAGAACCGTATGTTCTTGTTAAAAATCCAGACTCATGCATGGGCATCGAATTTGTTAAATGAAGCTGAAAAACATGGCCACCTGTTTCAATATCAACACCAAAAGAAAATGAATTATTATAATTGCTTTTATCATAATCAGATGGATTAAGTCGAAAAAAATATTCTGAATTAATTGAAATACTTTTACTTATTAAATATCTGAAACCTCCGCCAATCAGAAATGATTGATTATGTTGATTCATAAATTCAACCATATTAAAATGAACTAATGATGGCATCAATTGAATGGATAATTTTCTATTAATTTTTGAAGCAATCAAAAGTTGATGTGAAAAGGATAGTCTAGATTGAAATGGATACTTAATAGCATGGGAGTGACCATTTGAATTAGTATGTAAATCTTTTTTTAAAGAATTAACAGCAACATTTGAAAAAAACACAACTGAAAAAGGCAAAAAATTAGAATCTTTTTTTTGTTGAATTAATAGTACTTTTAAAAATCCATCATAAGTTTTATCATATGTACTTCTACCAAAACCAATCATCAAGTTGTTGATTAAACCATATTCAAAACCTACTCTAACTTTTGCTTGATCTAGTCCATAAAGCTCGTACAAGCCTCCGTTTAATTGTCCAAACCTATGAGAAATTCGCAGATCCAATTGGTTGGGTTCAAATAATTCAACAGAGTGACTATTGATAATTCTAGTAGATTTAAAAGTATTTATTACAATTTGACTATTATTGTTTATAGGTAATAAAGATTCTAGATCCATCTGCGCAAATGAAACAAATGGTATAATTACCGTCAATATCATGAAATACATTCTATTCATTTTCAGGCATATTATTATTTACCCATATTGCAATTTTTTCTTTTTCACAATCAGTTAATTGGGGATGTCCCATGGGCGGCATTTGGGATATATTAGGATCAATTCCATATACGATATCACTTAGATTATAATATGAAATCATATTATAATCTAAAGGAATAGAGGAATTAGGTCCATGACAACCTGCACATTTATTAGATATAATAGTGGAAATAGATCTTTCAGCTTCTATTGCATTGTAATATATATTTTCAGTATTACATTCTAAAAAATCAAAATATTCTTCTTCATTTTCTTTAGAGCAAGAAAATAAAAAAATAATAATTAAGAGGGAAGATAATCTAAACATATTTTATTTATTATGTAATCTAATATAATCAATTATTTTTTGAATTAAGTGCAAACGATCTTTTCCCCTAACATTATGAGGGTGATCTGGATAAATAAAGTAATCAATTTTAATATTGTTATCAATAGCTTTTGTTACAAAATCTAATGAATGTTGAGGAACAACTATATCATCAATTAAACCATGAATCATTAATAATGGATTTTTTAATTGGGATACCTTATTAATTAAATTTGTTGAATCATATCCATGAGAATTTTTATTTGGATGGCTCATATATCTTTCAGTGTACATTATTTCATAATAATTCCAGTTAGTTACTGGTCCCCCTGCCACACCACATGTGAAAAAATCTGGATAATTCAATAGTAAATTTGTAGCCATAAAACCGCCGTAACTCCATCCATGAACCGCTATTCGTTTATGATCTACGTAACTTTGTTTAGTTAAATAATTATAACCTTTCATTTGATCAATCATTTCTATATTTCCAAGTTCTCCATATATAGCTTGTTCAAAATCTCTTCCTCTATTTTCTGATCCTCTTCCGTCAAGAGTAAAAACAATATAGCCTTGATTAGCTAAATAATACATCCAAAGAGGTGCGCCACCTAACCATCTATTATTAATAAGTTGTACACCAGGACCATTATAGACATAAAATAAAACTGGATATTTGATTTTTTTATCAAAATTATAAGGTTTTATAATTCTTGCATTAAGTTTGATATTGGCTTCTGTTTTGATTTTAAATAATTCTAATTCTCCTATTTTGTAATCAGAAAGCGGGTTGTTAGACTTTAAAAGCTCTGTAACAATGTTGCCTTTATTATTAATAATTCTAGTTACTAATGGAATGGAAGTACTTGAGTACTTATCAATAAAAAAATTTTTTGAAGGACTTAATGCAAAATGATGATAATTACCATCAGCAACTATTTTTTTTTGATATTTTTTATTCAAATTAACATGCCACAAATCAACCCCTAAGCCATCAGAAGTAAAAGATGAAAAATAAATAATTCCGTCCTTACAACCGTAATAATCTTTTATTAAATATTTTTTATCTAAAATATTTTTAATGAATTCTCCATCAATATTATATAAAAATAAATTATCAGCACCATTTCGTTCAGAACGCCATAAAAATTGATTGTTTGATATGAACTCTATAGGATGAAGTGGTTGAACATATTTATCACTTTTTTCTTCAAGAAGAGTTGCAATAAGTCTACCATCTTTTACACTATATTTATTAAGTTTTAAATGATTTTGATCTCTATTCAAAAGAACTACATATATAAAATTATCATTTGGACCCCAACTAATATTGGTTAGATACTGCTCTTTAGGTTCTCCTGTTTTAAGATATATAGTTTTATTTTTTTTTATATCAAAAATTCCAATTGATACATGATGACTCTCGGTCCCTGCCATTGGATATTTAATTATATTTGAATTAGTACCATTATTAGCAATATCTAAGAGGGGATAATCCATTACCATAGACTCGTCTTTTTTATAAAAAGCGATTTTATCTCCTGAATTAGACCAAAATGTACCTTTGTAAATTCCAAACTCGTATCTATGCACTGGGGCGCCAACAACTATATCTGGATTGGATTCATTTGTTATTGAAAGATGATTATTAGCTAAATCAACAATATATAGATTATTATCTTTAGTATATGCACACCAATTACGTTGAGAGTTAAAATCAATATTTAATGCACTTTCATCAAGCTCAAATAAAAAATTTGATTTACGAGGCCTTTTTGTATTGAAGCTATAATACTTTTTTTCATTCATAAAATGAATAGTGTGTGAATTAATCCACTTAATTGATGGGAAATGACTTAGGTTTTCTTCACCAGAAAGAGAAAATGAAAGATCTTTGAGTAAAAGGGAATCCTTAATAGTATTAGTGTGGTCACAAATATATAGGACAGAATCAGATTTTAAATATGAAAAATTATCAATTTCACTATTCCAACTTAAAGATTTTAGTTTTTTAGGAGATAATAAATTCCATCTTTTTAAAACTGCATCTTCAAGAGTTAAATCTTTTTGACTAGTTACAGAAGATGTACATATGAGAAATAAAAATAGAGTAATGTATATTTGTTTCATAAATGTTTTTTTAAAAAAAAAGCAGGTACAAGACCTGCTTTTTGTGGAGAATGTCGGAGTCGAACCGACGACCTCCTGCGTGCA
>CEUK01186626.1_pt1 | contig 13557 bp, 14 predicted proteins | sample 356451 | NCBI WGS metagenome assembly CEUK01 (sample SAMEA2622843, study PRJEB7988) | marine metagenome | isolation source: saline water (ENVO:00002010), including
GTTGTCATCTCTCTTAATTTTTTCAGTAAGCACATAAACTCCTAAATATTCACCATTGATTAATACTTCGCATAGCTGGGTTTTAGGTGCATAAAATCCAAGTTGATTTGAAATTGTATATGCGAGAATATTTCTAATTAATGATTTGTCAGTATAGGGCGCAGAAAGTATCCAATCGTTCTCTTCTGGCATTCCAAGAAGTGAAACATTGTTATTGGAACTATCGGGATTTTGGGTTTCCAATCCATATTGCTTTTTAGGAAAAGACTGACTTGATGAACCCCTAGTTTCTATGCCTATTTGGCCATTGTAATTGAACGAAGTATCATCAATATGATTAAGACCTTCACCCCAAATCACCTTCATATTTGCTGTGATTTTTGGATCGTCTACAATCTCTTCACCATCTGTATCTATTATAATTATTGGGAGATTGGATACCGTAAAATCTACTTGGGCACATAAAATTGACGGAATAAACATTAATAAAGTCCAAACCCAAAGTCTACTGTTTTTGTCTCTATTCAATGGACGATAAAAATATTTAGTTTTCTAAGGTAGGAAAGAATATTATTTCATCACAAAATTTATCAGTCTATTAGAATACTATAAAGACAAAAACGAGAGACAATCTTTAGACTATCTCTCGCTATGTACCCGGAGCGGGACTTGAACCCGCACGACCGTGAGGTCATCAGATTTTAAGTCTGACGTGTCTACCAATTCCACCATCCGGGCATCGGCCATCAAAGTTATGAAGGACTTTAGAAGTTAGGGTAAGGTTGAGACAATTTTTATTACGCAACCTTTTTGAGAGTCTAACCAAGTGCTTGAGGGCTTTTCGGCAGACAGAGCAGACCAAACCACAGACGCTAATAAATTGGATTCAGAAACAGTATTTAAGACACCCTCTTCTTTTAGCTTAACGGCCTCTCTAAATCGTCTAATTTTAGGGCCTGTTATTATTTTAATGCCGTGAGCTGCTGGCTCTAAAATATTGTGTATACCTTTTCCAAAACCACCACCTACTACAGCTAAATCTGCAAGATGATAGTATGAAGTTAGTTCACCCATAGAGTCTGCTATTACAACAGGTGTATCAAGTCGACCCTCACTAAGAAGTGAAGCGATTCGAGATGTTGAATTAAACAAAGAAAGGATTTCATCAATGTGAGATTTCTTTATTTCATGTGGAGCAATAAGTAGTTTGCGAGATTCTGACCATGGAAGTGTAGTAAGGCTTATTTCCTCTGGACGCCACGTGCTTCCTGCAACAACTAATTCTGATGAAGACTTCCACTTTAAAAGATCTGCTGATGGTTTTGTGTTTATAGCCAATTGAAGAACCCTGTCTACTCTAGGATCTCCAATAGCTTCTGAAGAGATTTTAAATTGTGCAAGCTCTTCTACTGAACTTGAGTCTTGAGTTAGAATGGTTGAGAATTGTGACCAACTATTTCTCAAAAAAGCCCCAACTATTGATTTTCTTAATAGTGCAGATCCCTTGTAAATATGAGCTCCGAAAATACATGTGTGTATTGATGCTCCCTGAAGTTGTTTCATCAGTTCAGGCCAAACCTCATACTTACACGTTGCAAAGAATTTAATCCTATAGTCTACACTTTTAAGGAAATTTCTAATTCTTCTTGGTGTATCAAATGGAAGGGCACAAATACTATCTCCTTTTCTAATCCACGAAGGAGGATTTTCCATAACATGATTGTATCCTGAAGGAGAAAAAAAAGTTATGAGAATTGGAGTCTTTGGGTTTAAAGAAACATATGATTCTATTACCGGGGCAGCCTGTTCGTACTCACCTAGAGAAGCACAGTGAAACCACGCATATTCCAATGAGGGCACAGGCGGAAACTCACTCTTTTTACGAATCTCAAAAAGAGATGAAAGATTTGAATTTCCGCATAAAGCGAGGATTCGCATAACAGGAACCGCAATGCGAAATAGAGAAGTGTATATGAAGTGTATTAGTACCAATATTCTTTTGGCGCTCTCTCATAAACGTGAAGTACCCACCCAATCTCGATTCCTAAACCGGCATCAAACCTTGAATCGGTATCTGGTATTTCAGTATCAAAGTTGGTGGTGCGGAGAGGAAAGGTTTGAGCACCAAAACATATAATGCCGGAAAAGAAATTTATTTTTTGGTCATCATCCATGTGCCAATATCCAACAAAAGCGGATGCATAGTATCCCCATGTTAACCTATCGTACCCATAAATATAAGGCTCCTCAAGTTGAGTGATGTGATTCTCTGTAAAGTCGTAGCGAACCCTGTGATGAATTGATCCAGTGCCAACGTGAAACAAAATACCGCTGTTGGGGTTGGTTTGGTCTAGGGGGAAAACTTTACCAAAGTGTAGCCCAAACATTCCACCACGACCTGAAACCTTTATGCTAGCAACATCGCCTTCGTTGTCAATGACTTCACCACTTTCAGTTAACAGGTTGCTAAGAAGGCCATCGATTTGAACATCTGCTCCACTAATTAATGTAGAGCGGAACCCCCAGTATAAATTCTTAGAAGTCTTAATTCCAAATTGCCCACCAACAGTTCCAAATGCGCCGTATCTATCGTTTAAATCGGCAAATGGGAGAAAGCCACCAAATGTGAATGAAATATGTGGTGCACGGATTAGGGAATCTGAGACTTGGCGATCGGTTTGGGATAGAATATCTGAAGAAGATAAAAGCATCAAAACCGCTAGGGAAAGCACATGCACAATTTGGGTTAATTTCATGGTAGCGAAGTTAGGGAGTGTATCTTCGCTTTTGATGAAAAGAATACAAATGGTGGACCTTGAAGGGCAAACCGCAAGCATACGACCCCAAATCGACGAGGCAATAGCAAGGGTTTTGGATTCTTCTAGATACATTGGAGGAGAGGAAGTTATGTCTTTTGAAAATGAACTCAGCACAGAGTTAGACGGGGCATTTGTGACTTCTTGCGCTAACGGAACTGACGCGCTACAAATTGCCTTGATGGCTTTGGGAGTTGAAACTGATGATGAGATTATTGTACCTGCTTTCACCTTCATTTCACCAGTAGAAGTTATAGCTCTTTTAGGGGCCAAACCAGTTCTAGTTGACGTTTACCCAGACACATTTAATATTGATTGCGAAGCCGTAGAGTCTGCGATAACTGATAGAACAAAGGCAGTGATTGCTGTGCATTTGTTTGGGCAGTGTGCTGATATGGGGAAGCTTTGTAGCATTGCAAAAAAGCACGATATAAAGCTCATCGAGGATACAGCCCAAGCCATTTCAAGTATCTATTGCGACGAAAAGAATATGAGTGGCAAAGCTGGAACAATTGGAGATATCGGAACTACAAGCTTTTTCCCAAGTAAAAATTTAGGCTGCTTTGGAGATGGTGGAGCAATTATTACTACCTCTGAAACTTTAGCTCAGTCTTGCCAAACCATTTGCAATCACGGTTCAGAAATAAGATACTCTCATTCTGAAGTTGGAGTAAACTCAAGGTTAGATTCTATTCAAGCTGCCATTTTAAGAGTAAAGCTTAAAAACCTGAAGGATTACAACCAAGCTAGAAGGCAAGCAGCTGCTAGGTACGACTCTCTTTTAGAATCAATACCTGGAATCACGGTTCCTCACAGAAATAAGCGTTCTTCTCACGTTTTCCATCAGTACACTATTCAAATTGACCCATCAATCACTGATAACAAATCAATTAAAGAGGAATTGCAGTTAGCAGATATCCCTTCAGCCATTTATTATCCAGCACCTATTCACGAGCAAAAGGCGTACAATTTGCTTGATTACAAAGAAGGGGATTTCCCTGTAAGTGAAAAATTATCTAAAACAGTGCTATCTCTACCGATGCATACGGAACTTAGCGCTGAACAACAAGAATACATTGCTGACCGTTTAAAAGAAGCTATCAAAAAATGGATATAGTAGTAGTAGGAACAGGATATGTGGGTATCGTAACGGGTACTTGTCTTGCCGAATCTGGCAATCACGTTATTTGCGTTGACATCGATAAGGAGAAGATCGCAATGATGGAGAGTGGAAAGGTTCCTATTTATGAGCCCCACCTCGAGAGTTTGCTTACAAGGAATATTGAGGCTGAGAGGATTTCGTTTACTACAGATTTAGCAGCGGCCGTCAAGTCGTCGTCCATAGTTTTTCTAGCGCTTCCAACACCTCCTGGTGAGGATGGTTCGGCCGATCTTCAATATGTCCTTAAAGTAGCAAGCGATCTTGCCGAAATTATTGAGGATTATACCGTAATCGTTGACAAAAGCACCGTTCCTGTTGGAACTGCTGATAAGATTACAGAAATTATAAAAGGCCAAACCAAAGTTCCATTCGACGTGGTTTCTAATCCCGAATTTTTAAGAGAGGGTTATGCCGTGGATGATTTTATGAAGCCAGATAGGGTAGTTATTGGAACAACTTCGCAAAGAGCTCGTGATTTGATGGAGGAACTTTACAAACCGTTTATGCGTCAGGGCAACCGTATGATATTCATGGACGAGAAGAGTGCCGAACTCACCAAGTACGCCTCGAATGCATTCCTTGCTACGAAAATCACATTTATGAATGAGGTTGCGAACTACTGTAAAGAAGTTGGTGCTGATGTTGATATGGTGAGGCGTGGAGTGGGAACCGACAATAGGATTGGGCCGAGATTCCTATTTCCCGGAATGGGATATGGGGGAAGTTGCTTTCCCAAGGACGTTCAAGCCCTTCACAAAAGCGGAAGCGAAGTTGGGTGTCATTTCAATATCCTGAAAAGCGTGATGGATGTTAATGCTCGTCAGAAAGTAATCATGCACCCTCTAATGAAAGAGCATTTTGGCGGAAGTCTTAAAGGCAAAAAGATTGCCGTTTGGGGTCTATCGTTCAAACCTGAAACCGACGATATCCGCCAAGCCCCCTCATTAGACATTCTTGAAAATCTCATTGAAGACGGCGCAGACATAACTGCATACGATCCAGAAGCAATGGAAAACATCAAGGCCATAATCGGAGATAAAATCAAATATGCCAAGCGTTCGATGGAAGCACTAGACGGTGCCGAGGCTCTTCTAATCTGCACCGAATGGGCTGCCTTCCGCAATCCCAACTTCGACAAGATGAAAGCCGCTATGGCCTCACCCACCATCTTCGACGGTCGCAACCTATACGAAACTAGCAAGATGGAAGCATTTGGATTTACCTACCACAGCGTAGGCCGCCGCCCCATCAACGCCTAACCACAAACCTCAACTGACAATGCCTACACAACCCTACATACATCCCTCAGCCGTCGTTGACGAAGGAGCGATTCTGGGAGATAGCGTGAAGGTTTGGCATTTCTGTCACATCATGCCCCAAGCACGGCTCGGTACAGGCACATCCCTAGGCCAAAACTGCTTCGTAGCATCTGGCGTGGTGACCGGCACAAACTGTAAAGTCCAAAACAACGTAAGCCTGTACCAAGGCGTCACCCTGGGCGATAATGTATTCTTGGGTCCAAGCTGCGTATTTACTAACGTGATTAATCCGCGGAGCGAGGTCGAGAGGCGTGACGCCTACGCGCCAACGCATTTGGGGGACGGGGCGAGTGTTGGGGCGAATGCGACGATTTTATGCGGGATTAATGTCGGGAGGTATGCCTTCGTCGGCGCGGGAGCCGTGGTGCTGAATAACGTACCCGACTTTGCGATCATGGTGGGAAATCCGGCAGTGCAGAATGGATGGATGTCCGCCCATGGATGTAGGTTGGACTTTGTTGACTTTAAGGGAACTTGTTCAGAAAGTGGCGAAGAATACGAATTGGTAGTTGATAGTGAAGGAGTCGAGAAAGTAAAAAGAGTTTAATTTCTGATTCTATGTCCAAAAACATTTACGATAGATTACTAGAGGGGAGCGCAAGTGTGAGCGTATTGGGTTTGGGATATGTTGGGCTTCCTATTGCTCTTGCATTTGCCAAGAAGGTTAAGGTAATTGGATTTGATATCAATAGTGATAGAGTTAAAATGATGAAGAAGGGCGAAGATCCTTCCGGAGAAATTCCCTCAAATGAATTTGCAGGGTGTGATATTCGTTTTACTAGTGATGCGTCTGATTTGGCCTCAGCTGATTTTCATATCGTAGCAGTTCCTACGCCGATTAACCCATCACAGCAACCTGATTTGGCCCCACTAATAAGTGCATCAAAAATCCTAGGGAGTATAATCAAGAAAGGTGACTATGTAGTTTATGAAAGTACCGTTTATCCCGGCTGCACCGAAGATGAATGCGTACCAATTCTAGAACATGAAAGTGGACTTGATATGGGTAGTGATTTTTCAGTGGGATATAGTCCAGAAAGAATCAATCCAGGCGATAAGGTCAATACCCTTGAAACTATAGTTAAAGTAGTTGGAGGATGCTGTCCTACAGCTACTGACCAAATTGCATCAGTTTACGAATTGATAGTAAAAGCAGGTACACATAAAGTGAGTAGTATCAAGGTCGCTGAAGCATCTAAGATTATTGAAAACACTCAACGTGACCTCAATATCGCTTTAGTAAATGAACTAAGTATTATCTTCAATAAAGTCGGCATCAACACCTATGAAGTTCTTGAAGCTGCAGGTACTAAGTGGAATTTCTTACCCTTCAGACCTGGATTAGTGGGGGGCCATTGCATTGGAATTGACCCGTATTATTTAACATGGAAGTCAAATAAACTAGGTTACCATGCCAAGGTCATAAACTCAGCACGTTACGTTAACGACAGCATGGGATTTTATGTGGGCAAACAAACTGTCAAGAAAATTCTTGCTCGTGGCGTTAACGCACTTGGAGCAAAAGTTCTTGTCATGGGTTTAACATTTAAAGAAAATATTGAGGACATCCGTAACAGTAAGGTTGTTGATGTTGTGCGTGAGTTACAATCGTTCAACGTAGAAGTTGATGTTGTAGATCCACACGTTAAATCTGAAGATGCTGAAGCCGAATACGGAATTTCTCTTTTAGCCAAACCCTCTAAAGGAAATTACCACGCAGTAATTGTTGCGGTAAATCACGATGAGTATTCTAGCTTGAGTGAGAGTGACTTTTCTGAGCTTCTAGTTGGAGGAGAAGGGGTGCTTGTTGATGTTAAGGGTTTCTTCAGAGATAAAATCAAAAATCTTGATTACTGGAGTCTGTAACTTTGATGGATAATTGAAATGAGATCGTTTGAAAAAATATTAGTTACGGGAGGAGCCGGATTCATAGGATCTCACGTGATAAGATTCATGCTCGCTGAGCATTCAAACATCTCTATTGTCAATCTTGACGCTCTAACATATGCAGGTAATCTAGAAAATTTGAGCGACATTCGGAATTCAAAACGATACACCTTTGTAAAAGGTAATATTTGTGACGCTGAGCTTGTTGGATCGCTTTTTGCTGAACACAATTTCGATTCAGTAATTCATCTCGCTGCTGAAAGCCACGTTGATAGAAGCATAGAAAATCCTATGACATTCCTCGAGACCAACATCATGGGCACTGCCGTGCTTTTAAATGCTGCGCTCGACTGTTGGAAAACAGAAGGATCTAGAGATATGTCAGGCAAAATGTTCTATCATGTAAGTACAGATGAGGTCTATGGATCATTGGGAGATACGGGGTTATTTACTGAAACTACTGCCTATGATCCTCGTAGCCCATACAGTGCGTCGAAGGCATCGAGCGACCACATCGTGAGGGCATATCATCACACTTACGATATGCCAATAATTATCAGCAACTGTTCTAACAACTACGGCTCTCACCAGTACCCTGAAAAGCTAATCCCACTAATGATTGGCAATATCGTAAACAACCAGCCACTGCCTGTTTACGGAGAGGGCATCAACGTTAGAGATTGGCTTTACGTTGAAGACCATGCGAGTGCAATAAATGCCATCCTGCACAATGGCGAAATCGGCGAAACCTACAATATCGGTGGACTCAACGAATGGCGTAATATCGATTTAGTTCATCTTCTCATCAAACTCGTGGACTCAGAACTAGGCCGCCTAGAAGGAACGTCTACCTCTCTCATTTCATTCGTAAAAGACAGAGCTGGCCACGACATGCGTTACGCAATTGACGCTACTAAACTATGTGACGGATTAGGATGGAAACCGTCAGTGACATTCGAGCAGGGATTGCTTGAAACAGTTAAGTGGTATTTAGCTAATTCATAGACTAATCTGTCTTTGCTGCTAGTATTGCTTCTAGCGAATCTTTTAGGATAACCTCAGTTTCAAGAGACTTGAATTTGATGGGTTCTCCCACGAACAGCTTACTATTACTTGGTAAGAAGACGTTCACTCCTTTAGGCATGGATTTGTACAATCCGTCAAGAAAAATAGGAACAACAGGAACATCAGGATGTCTTTGCACCATTAGGGCAATACCTTTTTTAAAATCCTGCATCACTCCTGGCTCTCCCCTAGTTCCTTCAGGGTAAAGGATGATTGAATCTCCTTTTATTAAAAGATCACTCATGATTTGAAGCGCATCTGGGTCACCTAGTTTTTCAGGTCTCTTTCGCGGAATCAAAATTGCATTTACAAAATGCTTCATCAAAAATTCTTTGGTCGATTTATCTCCAAAAAAATCCTCAGCTGCTATTGGATGAACCTTATGAACCATTGCTATGGGCATTGCGCTCATTATAGCCATTGAATCCAAATGACTATTGTGATTTGCAATAAGAATGAACTGTTTTTGAGATTTGAGAACACCCCTATTTATATACTTTACTCCTATGATTAACCTCAAAAAAGATCTCCAAATTACAGAGTGAACTAATATGAGGAGGAATCTTTTCATTATACTAGTAGCATCAAATATACTATGTGAAAGAATGGTGATGCTGAAGTAGTCAAGCTATCAATTCTATCTAAATACCCGCCATGTCCTGGTATAGAATCTCCCATATCTTTTATACCAAAATCTCTTTTTATTGCAGACACTATTGCATCTCCTATAAAGCCAAACAAGGCCACTGAAAAGCTAAGAAGAACTAGGTTCCATCCCTGATCGAGTGGAGTTAAAAAGCCCATGTAATATCCCACCACTGATGTACCTATTAAACCGCCAAGAAAACCCTCCCATGTCTTGTTTGGGCTTACTACAGGAAGAATCTTATGCTTACCAAAAATCTTCCCAAAAGTGAATTGCATCACATCATTTATTTGGGTTAGAAATATGAGAAACAAAAGGAGTCCCTTACCCATAGCAGGATCCTCATTGAGACTAGGGTGACAGACTAAAATTGCCATATGGCTAATCCCAAACACACTCAACACAAGAGACGAAGTCATCATACCCATTGACCTTCCCATGTGCTTTTCATAACCGCTCATTACCATGAAGAATGGCACTATAATGAACATGAACACAGGAATGAATGAGAGGAATAAATTGTACCAACCCATGTAGGCAAAATAGTATTGCACTGGGATGCACAAGTAGCAAATAAGTAGAGCTACCCTATCAGTTTTTCTAAGTTTAAGATGAGTATATATTTCCCTCAAAGCGAGGAATGAAAGAACCCCAAGACCAATACATGTTGCCATAGGCCCAGATAAAGTTGCAAATAAAAAGATTATGCATATCACCCACCACGACCTAAGCCTAATAATCATTTCATCAATCAATTCTCCTGGTTTGGCCTTCTTCCAAAAAGCAAACAAAACGCTTGATGCAACAAGGATGCTGAATATAACTATTACTACAACTTGAAGGTGACCTGCCACATCAATACTTGGGAAAATCTTGTTCATTTTATTGAATATTTGAGTCTAATAACAGAGCTAAGAGAAACCAATCCTATAGCTATTGCAAATATGTATTTTAAATAAGGTTCAACTCCTGTATCAAAATAGAACAAAAGACATATCACGCCTACCAACGTAGCCCTATCACTTTTACCCATGGGGCCATCATATCTTCTTTCTCCACCCATTGCTTTACCAAGAATTCCACAAAATTCATTTATCGTACTTAGTACAATAAAGCTGAATGCAAGCCTGAAATCTAACCCCTCTAAAAACAATAATGGATAGAATATCGCAACATCGCTTACAATGTCACCAACCTCGTTTAGCATCTCTCCAGTCCTCGACTGTAAATCATAAACTCGCGCCATCATCCCATCAAGAGCGTTGAGCATCATTCTAAAAAGGAGGCCCAAAGTAACGTACAAGTAATATGTATTATTAGAATCTGCTTCGGAAAATAAACAACCTAGAAAAAATGACAATAAAATTGCCAAAACCGAAAGCAGATTTGGCGTAAGACCCAACTTCCTCAAGACCTTAAGAAGCGGTGTAAGTAGCTTCTGAAATGCAGGCTTTATTTTATAAGTGGATATCATTTTTTCAACTTTTCAAATTTATCCCAATCGTACACATCTCGTCGAGCGCTACTTGTAAAACTACCCTTTTCTAGAAAATGTTCAATCTCTGAACCTATTACATCAAATCTGAAATACATCTCGTCGTGATTTAAAACAGTATGGAAATAGTCGTCGAGGTTTGGATCTATTTGATATGGATTGAAATTGTATTCACCATAGCTATCAGATGCCTTTCTAAAAAATCGCATCAGTGGAGTTGCTTTGTTTTCAATGATCAATCCAACTTTTACACCCTTTGCTGAGTCTAGGGGCTTTTTTTCTGCAAGACTAAACTCTTTAATCACCCTGCCTATCGTGAGAAATGAAATTAATTTTATTTTGTCTACTACAACATCGGGCGCCCTTTCCTGAATGGGGCTTCTGTCGTAGATAATTGTATTGATGTTGCCAAAACCTTCAGCCTCAATATGTCTGTTCAGCACATACCCACCAATGATGTAGCACAACACTGAAACCTCTTTGTATTGTTGGAGATTTTGAGCTTTATAGAAGTCTGAAAAATTCTGAATACAGCCATCTAAAGACTTTCTATCCTTGTAATCTGGGATGAAAAAGTCATAGCCAAGGGTTTTAAAATATGCAGTTTGCTTTTTGCGATTCTTTCGAGAATCGCCAAACCCATTTAAAATTACAACAGCTGTTTTTTCGCTAACATTTTTATCGCCATCGACATGAATTATTTCTTGGGCATCTAGACTAACACTTAAAAGCATAGACGCGCCTAAAATAATTCCCAAATGTTTGATTAAAATATGCATTAGCAGAAATAATTTAATTAATCACAAAGGCTTATCCAACAGGCGCCAACTTGACTTCTAAACCATCAACTTCATTTCGCAGTTGAATTTGGCAACCCAATCTGCTATTATCCTCTACGTTAAATGCTTCATCTAGCATATCCTCCTCATCATCAGATCGGTCAGGCAATTCATGATCACTTTTAACGTACATATGACAACTTGCACACATAGCCATACCTCCGCAAGTACCCTCAACAGGCAAATCATAACTCTTACAAAGCTCCATCATATTCATATTCATATCTGTAGGTCCCTCGAGCTCGTGGCGCTCACCTTCCCTATCGATTACTATGATAGTTATGATGTTGGGGTCGTTTGACATAAGTACTTGGAATCTAATTATTCGAAACCATTTACTCCGTTAACAGTAGTATACTTAAGGACTAAATTCTTATCTGGATAGATTCTCTTAAACGCTGACTGAACCATCAACGTAGCCTCATGAAATCCACAGAGAATTAGCTTCAACTTTCCAGGATATGTATTGATATCACCGATGGCATATATACCCGGTACGTTTGTTTGATAATCAATCGTATCCACATCGATTGAGTTTTTGCTGATATTCAAATTCCAATCTGCTATTGGACCAAGCTTGGGGCTAAGGCCAAACAACGGGACCCAATGGTCTGCCTTGATTACTTTCTCACCGTCAGCTTTGTGCTTCACTCTTACGCTCTCGAGCTTACCATCTCCGTCAACACCAACAACTTCGCAGTTGACAACAAGATTGATTTTCCCAGCTTCCGCAAGATCCATGACTTTCTGAACGCTATCTGGATGACCTCTAAATCCTGAACGTCTATGAACAAGAGTAACCTCTTCTGCCACTCCATCAGCAAGGAATACAGTCCAATCTAAGGCCGAATCACCACCACCACTAATCACAACTTTTTTTCCCCTGTAAAATTCAGGATCCTTGATTATGTACTCAACCCCGTGGTCTTCATAATTTGACAGATTCTCAACAGGTGGTTTACGAGGTTCAAAACATCCAAGACCAGCTGCAATAGCAATTACTGGCGCCCTGTGTTTAGTCCCCTTATTTGTTGTTAAAATAAACTGATCCTCTTCGTCCTTTTCTATAAACTCAGCTCTTTCACCCAAAGTAAAACCAGGCTTAAAAGGAGAAATCTGCTCCATAAGCTTATCAGTAAGGTCACCAGCTAATATTTCAGGATAAGCAGGAATATCGAAAATTGGTTTCTTTGGATAAATCTCAGAACATTGACCTCCGGGTTGAGGTAGTGAATCAATTAGATGGCATCTAAGCTTTAATAAGCCAGCTTCAAACACCGTAAACAAGCCGCATGGACCTGCTCCAATAATTAAAATATCAGTTTGAATCATAAGTTGATTGCTTCAATAGCGGTTATCTCAGGAGCAACATTTTTAATAGCAGACTCTACTCCTCCTTTCATTGTCATATTAATCATTGTACAGTCCACGCATGCACCGTGCAACTGAACTTTAGCCACTAAGTCATCTGTTATTTCAACTAGGGTGATATTACCAGAATCTGCCTCCAAATAAGGGCGTAATTCAGATAATGCATCTTGAATCTTGGCAGCAAGTTCTTGATGCTTACCAAAGTGATCTAGAGTTTTGATTTGGGCTTTACTCATGAGTATACGTTTTTACCTAGGACACCTAGCAAGTTAGAAACTACAGCTCGAAAAGCAGCAGAAGCGTCTGAATCAGTTTGCATAACTGCTGGCCTTCCAACATCGCCTGCCTCCCTAACAGTCTGCATTAGTGGTAATTCTCCAAGGAATGGAACATCTAATGTCTCTGACAATCTCTTCACTCCATCCCTTCCAAAAATGTGGTACTTTTTCTCAGGAGCATCCTCAGGAGTGAAATATGCCATGTTCTCTATCATACCCAATACAGGAACATTAACAGCATCTAATCTAAACATCCCAACTCCCTTCCTTGCATCGGCTAAAGCAACATCCTGTGGTGTACTTACCACAACGGCACCTGAAAGCTTTACGGTTTGAACTAAACTCAAGTGAATATCACCCGTACCAGGCGGCAAATCAATTATCATATAATCAAGATCCCCCCAAGTAGCCTCAGTGAACAACTGCTTTAATGCCTTTGATGCCATTGGGCCCCTCCAAACTATCGCTTGGTCTGGATCAGCAAAGAAACCAATTGACAAAATCTTCACGCCATACTTTTCGATTGGCTTCATCAACTGCTTACCATTTACATCCACAGGCTCAGGCTTCTCATCAGTGACTCCAAACATCGTAGGCACACTTGGTCCATAAATATCAGCGTCACAGATGCCCACTCTATAACCAAGTTGAGAAAGGGCTATGGTTAAATTAGAACTCA
>CEUK01354156.1_pt1 | contig 13556 bp, 10 predicted proteins | sample 356451 | NCBI WGS metagenome assembly CEUK01 (sample SAMEA2622843, study PRJEB7988) | marine metagenome | isolation source: saline water (ENVO:00002010), including
CTCCACCCTCAACAAAACCTACAACAGATGGTGTAGTTCTTTTACCTTCACTATTTGGTATTACAACTGGCTCATTACCTTCCATTACAGAAACGCAAGAATTAGTTGTTCCTAAATCGATACCTATAATTTTTCCCATTTTTTTTATTTTAAAAATTGTATGGTTTGACTATATCAAAGGATATGCCATTAAAATAAATTGATTTTTTTTATCAAAAATGACAGATTATTAAAGAATAAACTGACATGACAACTGACATAAAGACAGAGTTAAGATCTATTTTTTTTCCAGTCGCTGGATTTTGAAGGGATATTATTGTCGCTGATTAAATCCATTTTATTTAAATGAAATAGACCTACTACTGCAGCATGGTTAATTTCATCATTTGGGTTTAAAATCTCTGTTTCATTGAAATAGAGATTAACAAATCTTGTATCAAAATCACCAGATCTAAACGCTTTGTGGTCTATAGCATATTTACAAAAAGGCAAAGTGGTTTTTACACCAACAATATCATAATCATCAATAGCTTTAATCATTTTACTAATTGCCAAATCACGATTTTCAGCATGAACTATCAACTTAGAAATCATTGGATCATAATATATTGGAATGTCCATACCTTCTTCTAAGGCATGATCAACTCTAACATTTTCTCCTTCAGGTATTTTATACACTTCAAGTTTTCCAATATCAGGCAAGAAATCGTTTTGAGGATCTTCTGCATAAACACGAATTTCTAACGAATGACCATTAATAGTTAAATCATCTTGAGTAAAACTTAACTCTTCTCCTCTAGCTACTCTAATTTGTTGCTCAACTAAATCAACCCCACTAATCATTTCTGAAACAGGATGCTCAACTTGTAACCTAGTATTCATTTCAAGAAAATAAAAATTACCATCTTCATAAATAAACTCCACAGTTCCAGCACCATGATAATTACACGCCCTGGCAACATCACAAGCAGCAGCACCCATTTTAGCCCGTAAATCTTCTGTCAAAACAGCTGATGGAGCCTCTTCAATAACTTTTTGATGTCTTCTTTGAATTGAACATTCCCTTTCAAATAAGTGTAAAGTATTTCCATGCTTATCAGCTAACACTTGGATTTCTATATGTCTGGGTTTTGTTATGTACTTTTCAACAAAAACAGCTCCATTTCCAAATGCACTTTCAGCTTCACTTACAGCTCTTTTCATTTGATCTTCGAATTGACTTGGATCTTCAACAATTCTCATTCCTTTTCCACCACCACCAGCTGAAGCTTTTATAAGAACCGGAAATCCAATTTTTTTTGCACTATCCAAAGCATCATCAACATCAGTTACCGCTTCATTTAAACCAGGAACCATTGGTATATCATAAGAAAGAACAGTCTGCTTTGAGGTTAACTTATCACCCATTGTTTGTATAGCTTCAGAAGAAGGGCCTATAAAAATAATTCCACTATTTTCTACTTTATTAGCAAAATCAGCATTTTCACTTAAGAAACCATAACCAGGATGTATTGCATCTACACCATTAGCTTTTGCAATTTCAATTATTTTATCTTGATTTAAATAACTCTTATTGCTTGGAGGAGGACCTACACAAAATGCCTCATCAGCAAATTTAACAAAGGGAGCAGAAGCATCTGCTTCAGAATATATAGCAACTGAATTAATCCCCATAGATCTACAAGATTTCATTACTCTTAAAGCAATTTCTCCTCTGTTTGCTATTAAAATTTTACGTATATCTTTAATCATTTACGGACTGATAAGTATTCATTAATAATGATGCAATAGTCATTGGACCTACACCTCCAGGAACAGGAGTTATAAAACTACATTTTGACGAAACTTCTTCAAATTTAACGTCTCCTTTTAACCTAAAACCTCTTTTGGCAGTAGCATCTTCAACTCTATGAATGCCCACATCAATAACTACAGCACCTTCCTTTACCATATCGGCATTAATAAACTCAGGAATTCCCAAAGCAACAATTAAAATATCAGCTTCTTTAGTAATTTCTGACATATTTTTTGTTCTGCTATGAACTAAAGTTACTGTCGCATTACCAGGATTACCCTTTCTTGACATTAAAATACTCATTGGTGATCCTACAATATTAGAACGACCTACAACAACACAATTTTTTCCTTCTGTTTGTATTTTATACCTTTTTAAAAGTTCAATTACACCATTTGGAGTAGCTGGCAAAAAAGTTGGCAAACCAAGTGCCATTCGACCTACATTTTGAGGATGAAAACCATCTACATCTTTAGTTGGATCAACAGCTAAAGTTATTTTTGTTTCATCTATATGCTTTGGTAAAGGCAGCTGAACAATAAAACCATCTATATCAGAATTATTATTTAATGCCTCTATCTCTTCCAAAAGTTCTTCTTCAGAAATTGACTGAGAAAGCTTAATCAAAGAAGATTTAAACCCTACTCGTTCACAAGCTTTAACCTTAGCATTAACATAAGTTAAACTGGCGCCATCTTCACCAACTAAAACTGCGGCTAAATGAGGAGATTTACCCCCTTTAGCTACTTTAGCTTTTACCAAATCTGCTAATTCAAGTTGAATGTCTTGAGATGTTTTTTTTCCGTCTAATAATTGCATAGTTGTTGAATTTAAAAACAAATTATCACATAGGCATGCGACCACCCATTTTTTTAAACTGTTTCATCATGTTCATCATATTCTGCTTATTGCTCATCATCTTCATCATTTTCTTGGTCTGTTGAAACTGCTTCATCAATTTATTTACTTCCTGAATATCATTACCACTTCCTTTTGCCAAACGCTTTCTTCTAATTGGATTTATAACATCAGGGTTAGACCTTTCATAAGGTGTCATAGAATCAATTATAGCTAATATAGGAACAAAAGCATTCTCATCTACTTCTTCATTTTTCATTGCTTTTTTCATGCCGGGAATCATTCCAACTATATCTTTCATGCTCCCCATCTTTTTGACTTGTTTAATCTGATCTCTAAAATCATTAAAATCAAATTGATTTTTTTTAATTTTTCTTTGCAGTTTTTTCGCCTCTTCTTCATCAAATTGCTCTTGAGCTCTTTCAACAAGTGACACAACATCTCCCATCCCAAGAATTCTATCCGCCATTCTTTCTGGATGAAAAACATCCAAAGCTTCCATTTTTTCACCAGTACCAATAAACTTAATTGGCTTATTGACTTCTGACTTTATTGACAAAGCAGCCCCACCTCTAGTATCTCCATCTAATTTTGTAAGCACAACACCATCAAAATCCACCTTTTCATTAAACACTTTAGCAGTATTTACTGCATCTTGACCAGTCATAGAATCTACAACAAACAAAGTTTCAGAAGGATTAATCGATTGTTTAATATCCTGAATCTCTTTCATCATTTGTTCATCTACTGCTAGACGACCAGCAGTATCAATAATAACCAAATTAAAACCATTTGATTTAGCATGTTTAATACCATTTAAAGCAATAGAAACTGGATTTTTATTTTCTTTTTCTGAATATACTTCAACCCCAATTCCATCACCTACTACATGCAATTGATCAATAGCAGCTGGACGATAGACATCACAAGCTACTAAAAGAGGATTCTTACCTTTTTTAGATTTTAAATAATTAGCCAGCTTACCTGAAAATGTGGTTTTACCAGAACCTTGAAGACCAGACATAAGCACAACAGTAGGATTGCCTTTTAAATTAATATCAGCTTTTTCAGAGCCCATTAAATGAGTCAACTCCTCCTGAGTAATTTTAACCATTAATTGACTAGGAGAAATAGAGTTTAAGACATTTGCACCAAGAGCTTTCTCTTTAATTGAATTAGTAAAAGTTTTTGCTGTCTTAAAATTAACATCAGCTTCCAACAACGCTCTTCTAACTTCTTTTAAAGTTTCAGCAACATTAATCTCTGTAATTTGGCCATGTCCTTTAAGAACTTTGAAGGCTCTATCAATCCTGTCAGATAAATTTTCAAACATTTATAAATAATTTTAACGACAAAGATAAAAATCAATGTCTGCAATAAAAGTATATTTAACAGTCAATTGCAAATCAATAGAATTTTAAATGGTAAGTATTATAATTCCATATAAAAATGCAGGTGAATATATTGCAGAATGTATAGAATCTATTATTAAGCAAACATATAAAAACTGGGAAGCAATAATGGTTAATGACAATTCTATTGACAACTCTAATGAAATTGTTATAAAATACTGCAATCAAGACCATAGAGTTAAATACTTTAATTCTAAAGGAAATGGAATAATTGACGCCCTTAAAGAAGGTTTTTCCAATTCTTTAGGGAATTTCATTACTAGAATGGACGCAGATGATATCATGACTATTGATAAGATTAATCTTTTAAGATCAACTCTTTTAAAATCAGGAAAAAACAATGTTTCAGTTGGCCTTGTTAAATATTTTTCAACTAACAAAGATTTAGGTGAAGGATATATAAAATACGCTAATTGGCTTAATCAGTTAACAAAACAACAGGACAATTTTTCTGAAATTTTTAAAGAATGTACAATACCTTCTCCATGTTGGATGATGCATAGAGATGATTTAATTAAAATAGGAGGATTTAATCAAAAAACTTACCCTGAAGATTATGATTTGGCTTTTAGAATGTACATTAATAACATCAAAATATCTAAAGTAAATAAAGTTATACATTATTGGAGAGACCATAATTTAAGAACATCTAGAAATGATTCTAAGTACGATTATAAAAATTTCATTCCACTTAAAATCAAATATTTAAATTATGAAATCAAAAATCATCAACTTATACTATGGGGAAGTGGGAAAAAAGGGAAAAACATTGCTAAAGAATTAATGGAGAGAAAAATCAGTTTCAAATGGATAACTGATAATGCTAATAAACATAATAAAGTCATATATGGGTTAACTATTCAAAATACAGACATATTAGACAAAAAATTTAATAAAAAAATAATTTGTGGAGTAAGCAGCAAAGATTTTTCACCTTCCCCAAAAAACAAATTCAATGATTTTATTTCTTTTTATTAAGATTAAAAAAACTATATTCACAAGCATATTTATTTCTTTGAAACTTACATTTAAAATATTCACATCTTTCACAATCATTTTAATTATGGTTTGTGATTTACCTAGTTGTAAATCTGATTCTAATAAAAAGAAATATGACCAAGGGGAAATAACATATGAAATAACATATCCAAAATACAAAAGAAAAGAAAGTATACTTTTCAAAGTATTACCAAAAAAAATGATAACAACATTTAAAAACAATTGTTATAAAAATGATTTTGTTTTTACTAATGAAGCTTTATCACTAACAATAATTAGCGATTGTAACAAAAAATCAACCACACTATCATACTCTGATGGGGCAAGAAAGAAATTCACTAGAGTAAATTCTGGTAATATTAATCAACTATTAGAAAATTTACCTCACTATAAAATTTCTTCACAAAAAGAAGAAGAATTAAAATTTCTTAATCTAAATTCCAAAAAAACAGAATTAAAATGTCAAGAAGAACAAACTAAATTCAATATAATTTCAAGCTCTTCAATTCTTATAGAAAACATGAACTGGTGTACTCCTTTTTATGAAGTAGAAGATGCTATGCTTCATTATCAAATGACACAATTTGGTTTAAATATGGAGTTCAAAGCAATTGAAATTAACCAAAAGAATATAAATGACAAAGAATTCATTATTGATGAAAGTTTTCAATACGAAAGTTTAGATGAATATATCAATGCTATAAAAATGTTCTTTAGTATCTTTTAAAATGAATAAATTTTACATTTTAATACAATTAATTTTTTATTTAAATATTCATTATTCTTCACAAGAAGAATTTAAAATAAATTTTTCCATTGAATATAATTTAACTAAAGAACTGGAACATAAACGCTCTAAATTACCAATTGAAATGGTGATTTACACAAAAGAAGGCTTTTCAAAAAAAGAAGAAACCACTGAATTAGGTTCACAAACTTTAATTAACAATTTCAATAATAATGAATCCTATTTATTAATGGAAATAAAAAATGAAAAGCTAGCTATTAAATTGCAAACTAAAAATGAATCTAATGCAATTAAAGAAAAAATTTCTTACCTAAATGAAACTAAAAACATTGTTGGATATAAATGTAAAAAAGCGATTTTAAACACTTATGATGCACAAGAAGAGGAGGCGAACACAATAGAGCTATTTTACACAAATGAAATTAAAGGATTTTTTGATGTTAAATTTCAAAATATAAATGGATTTCCTTTACAATACTCACTTGAAACAAATGGAATGAACATTATATACACTGCTTCTAATATTGAAGTTAAAAAAATGAATATTAAAACATTTGAAATCCCTGATAATTATAAAGTATTATCAATGAGTCAATTTCAACAAATGATGTTACATTAACCTTTCTAACATTAACTAGTTGAGAACACATCTAGAATTACAGACACAACTCACTTCTTTATTTTATTTTTGAAAACTAACCATGGTATTTAAAAATCAATACAAGAACTTTCAGAGTAATTCTTCAAAGAAAAAGAAGTCAAAAAAAAATAGGTTTTCCTCTTTTATTAAATTTTTCAAAGATGAAAGACTTCATAAAACCATTGGTTTAATTTTAATTTTATTTGCAGCATATCTATTTATTGCATTTACATCTTATTTATTTACTTGGAAAAACGATCAGAGCTTAATAAATGATAAAAGTTTCAGTTCTGTATTTAGTGTTGGTGAAACTGTATTACAAAACGGTAATGAAACTTTAGTTCAAAATTGGCTAGGAAAACTTGGCGCTTTTACTGCCCATCATTTTATGCAGGTTTGGTTTGGAATTGCTTCATATACATTTTGCTTTATATTTTTTATTTTAGGGTTTAGAGCTCTTTTTAAAATTTCTTTATTACCTATATTAAAATCTTTAAAAACTTCATTTATATTAATTATATGGCTTAGCACAACTATGGCTTTTTTTTCTGGGGGATCTTCTGACTACGATTTCCTAAGTGGTCATTATGGCTCTACTATAAATAATTGGTTAAATGTAGTTGTTGGTCAAGTAGGAACAGGGTTTTTAGTTCTTTTTTCTGGATTAATATTTACCATGATTTTATTCAACCCTTCTCTGTCATGGATGAATAAAATTATTAATAAAATAAGGGAGAAAAAAAACCAAGAAATAGAAACCGAAAAAGATGAAAATGACTTTACAATTGTAAAACAAGATAAAGAAACCTCTAAAAATGATCCAAAAGAATTTACAGAAACTATCGATTTAGATAAAAAAGATGAAGAAATTGAAAAAACGATAGATATTAAACTTGATAATTCAACAAATGACAAAGAGTTAACTAAGGAATCATTAAAACCATCACAAAACAATGATAAAACAGAAAATAATGAAGAATTTTCTGTAGAAGTTGCTGAATCTGATGAAGAATTAACAAAAAAAGAAATCACAGATAAACTTAAAGAGTTTGGAGAATATGACCCTAAACTTGATTTATCTAAGTATCAACTCCCGGAAATAGATCTTCTTGATGATCATGGAAGTGGAAACATTTCTGTTAACAAAGAAGAATTAGAAAATAATAAAGATCGAATAATTGAAACTTTATTAAACTATAAAATTAATATTTCAAAGATTAAAGCTACAATTGGACCTACAGTAACATTGTACGAGATTATACCAGCTGCTGGAGTAAGAATATCAAAAATTAAAAACTTAGAAGACGACATTGCTTTAAGTCTTTCTGCATTAGGCATTAGAATAATAGCTCCTATGCCTGGAAAAGGTACAGTTGGTATTGAAGTTCCTAATTCAAAACCAGATATAGTTTCCATGAAAACACTAATTGCATCAGACAAGTTTCAAAATAGTGAAATGGAATTACCTGTTGCTTTAGGAAAAACCATTTCTAATGAATCTTTGATTGTTGATTTAACTAAAATGCCTCACTTACTAATGGCAGGTGCAACAGGACAAGGAAAATCTGTAGGTTTAAACGCAATATTAGTTTCTATACTTTATAAAAAGCACCCCTCACAAGTAAAATTTGTTTTAATTGATCCTAAAAAAGTTGAATTAACAATTTATAATAAAATTGAAAAACATTTCCTAGCGAAACTTCCTGATGAAGAAGAAGCAATAATAACTGATACAAAAAAGGTTGTAAACACTTTAAATAGTTTGTGTGTAGAAATGGAAAATAGATACGAACTGCTTAAAAATGCAATGGTCAGAACCATTAAAGAATACAATCATAAGTTTATAAATAGAAAATTGAATCCTGAAAAAGGGCATAAATATATGCCATACATAGTGCTAGTTGTAGATGAGTTTGCAGATTTAATTATGACTGCAGGAAAAGAAATTGAAACTCCAGTAGCTAGGATTGCTCAATTAGCAAGAGCAATTGGCATACATTTAATTATCGCGACTCAAAGGCCATCAGTAAATGTAATAACTGGAACTATAAAAGCGAACTTCCCTGCAAGAATAGCTTTTAGAGTAACTTCAAAAATAGATTCAAGAACAATTTTAGATGCTGGTGGAGCTGACCAACTAATAGGAAGAGGAGATATGTTATATTCTTCTGGCAGTGATTTAACTAGACTTCAATGTGGTTTTGTAGACACACCTGAAGTTGATAAAATTGCAGAATCAATTGGGTCTCAAAAAGGATACCCCAATGCTTTTCATCTTCCAGAATATATTGATGAAGCCACAGAGACAAAAGAAATTGACGATGAATTAGATTCTCTATTTGAAGAAGCAGCTGAAGTAATTGTAAATCATCAACAAGGATCTGCGTCATTGCTTCAAAGAAAATTAAAATTGGGATACAATAGAGCTGGAAGATTAGTTGATCAATTAGAGGCAACAGGATTATTAGGACCTCATAGAGGAAGCAAAGCTAGAGAAGTATTAATACCTGACGTTATAGCTTTGGAACAGTTTTTGAGTAATCTTAAAGAACAAGGAAAATTATAAACCATGAAATTAAATCAACTATTGTTTTTTATTGGGATGACTATAATAAGTTTGAACACTGCAACAACACAAACCATGCAAGAGCATGATGATAAATCAAAAAAAATACTTCAAATGGTTAGCGATGAAACTGAAAAAAACATCACTACTAAAATTAAATTTAGTTTAACTATAAAAGGTGAAGACATTAATGAAAGTCAAAACGGATTTGCTTTTTTAAAAGGTGAAAAATTTTACTACAAAACTAAGGGAACTGATGATAGTAGTGAAGTAATTTGCAATGGAAATACTATATGGACTCATATGTTCGAAGACCAAGAATGTTATATTGACAATCTTGAAGATATCGACAATGCAATTAATCCAAAAGAAATATTTACTATTTGGAAAAGTGGATTTAACTATAAATATGTAGATGTTAAAACAATTGAAAATCAAAATATTCACACTATTAAAATGTTCCCATCAGATCCAAGTAAGAGTAAATATCATACTGTACTTTTAAAAGTTAATGAAAATAAAAAGCAAATAAAAAGTGCTATTATAAAAACCAAAAACGGAATTATAATTCAATTTGACATTAAAGGTTTAAAATCTAATCCAACTTTAAATGATAATATCTTTGTTTGGTCTAAAGACAAATACCCTAATGTGGATATAATAGATAATAGATAATTAATTTAATAATTCAGCTGCATTATCAAGTGCTGCTCTCCCTGTTTTTTCACCCCCTAGCATTGTAGCTAAAATTTGTAATCTATTTTCTCTATTTAATTTTTCAATTTCGGTATATGTTGTATCGTTATTTATGCCTTTAGAAACATGATAATGAAAGTCGCCCATAGCTGCAACTTGCGGCAAATGAGTAACACAAATAATTTGTGTTTTTTTCGATATATTTTTTAATAACAAACCAATTTCACTGGCTATTTTTCCACTAACACCAGTATCAATTTCATCAAAAATAAGTACAGGAATAAGTCTTGATTCATTTAATAATGACTTCATAGCTAAAACAATTCTAGAAAGCTCACCACCAGATGAAAATGTAGAAATTGGAGAATAAGCATACCCTTTATTAGCTGATATTAAAAGATCAATAGTATCTATACCATAGGAATGAATAGATTTTGTTTCTTCAATATTAAACTTTATATCAGCATTTTCCATTGATAAACGATGTAAAATGTTATTTAGTTTTAATGAAATTTCCTCTGCTAATGATTTTCTTTTTTGGAAAAGTTTACTTCCCAAATCAAAACAATCTTTTTTGGATTTGTTCATTATATGTTGAGAAGTTTGAATTTTTTCATCAATTAAAGAAAGAGATGATAATTTTTTATCAAGATTAGATTTTTTTAATTTCAAATCTTCCAAATCAACTACATTAAATTTTTTTATTAAAAAATTAATAGTTGAAACTAACTCTTCAAGTTCGGTAACTCGTTTCGGATCAGATTGTTGTCTAGAAACTTTATTGCTTAAGTCATAAAACAAATCAGATAGCTCAATATTAACTGAAGATATTCTATTGTAAAAATCAGAAAATACATCTATATTTTTACTTAATTCATTAAAATAATCTGAAATAGTTTGTAAATTATCCTTTACAGCATTATTCCCATTAAACAAATCATCAATTAAAATAAGTTTTTGATTGACCTCCTCTTGATTAGACATTAGATTATACTCGTTGAGAAGCTCTTGCTCATCCCAACTTTCAAAGGGAAATTCATTTAATTCCTTTATTTGAAATTCTAAAAAATCTTTTTTTTCTTTTAACAACTTCGATTCAGCTATTAAACTATCTAATTCAATAATTGCTTTTTTATAGTTAATATATTTAGAAGAAAAGTTTTTTAATAATTCATCATTATTAATAAACCCATCAATAAAATTATAGTTGAAATCAAAATTACCCACTTTATTAGTAATGTGCTGACCATTAATTTCAATTATTTTAGAAGATAATTCTTTTAATTGGGTAAGTTTTACTGGAGAATCATTAACGAAACTTCTTGATGAGCCATTTGGCTTAATTTCTCTTCTAATGATTAATTCATCATATATATCAAGATCATGAGAAACTAAAAAATCATTAATAAAACTAACGTTTGAGAAAATAGCTTCAACTACGCATTTCTTAGATTTATCTAAAAGATTTTTTGATTCAGATCGTTTACCTAAAATTAAATCAATTGCTCCAAGGATAATAGACTTTCCAGCACCAGTTTCACCTGTAATTACAGTAAAACCAGTATTTAAATCAAGATTTAAATGATCTATCAGTGCAAAATTCTGAATAGATAATTTAGACAGCATATTACTCTATTATCTGAATCTCCACTCTCCTATTAGCTTCTCTACCTACAGGATTATCAGAACCATCAGGATTATAATTTTCTGCTACCGGATTATCTTCACCTTCACCAAAAGCATGAATTCTATGGAAATCCACTCCTCTATTTGTAAGATATGTCTTAACTGCATTTGCTCTTATTATTGACAATTTCTTATTATAGATATCTGCACCCTTACTATCAGTATGACCTATGGCGTTTATCTGTACTTTTGGATTATTATTGAGATATGAAAGAAGTTTATCCAGTTGTGATGTTACATTATTTGATAATTCTGCACTTTCAAACTTAAAATAAATATTATCATAAAAATTGATATGAGTTTCACCTGTTGGTGGTTCAAAAACAACTGGGTCTGGTTTAGTTTCTATAGGGTTTTTAATAGTTTCAGATGAATTATCTACTATTTCTTCATTTGTACTTTCATTGTTATTCAAACTTAAAATAGGGATATCATTTGACTCCTCAAGCATAGCAATTGAAACAATATCACCATCAACTACTACACCTGCAGATAAAGTTATCTCTTCACTGCCTACTGTGACTACCTTAGTATATTCAACAATGCCAACAGGATCAGAAGGAACAACTATAGAATCAGATGTAGAAATATTGTTTAATTCATAAACGATTTCATATTCATGTCCAGGTTGAAGAATAAATAAAAACCTTCCTGTTAATTCGTTAGGTCTATAAATACCATACTTATCATCTCTATTTTCATCAAAAATTGAAATAATTAAATCCTTGACTACATTACCAGATGAATCTTTAACAACCCCTTTATAAACTGCCAAATCACGTTCGCTTTCTTTGACTAAATTAATTCTATATAAATCATAGTTACCTAAACCGTCACCTCTATAAGAAGAAAAATAAGCTCTTTTACCGTTGACAGAAGGAAAAAAGAAAAGGTCATCACCAACTGTATTAATTGGATATCCTAAATTTTCAGGAATGGACCACGTTCCATCTACTCTAAGTTCAGATTTAAAAAAATCAAAACCACCCATCACTTTATGCCCTTTAGAAGAAAAATATAAAGTTTTTCCATCAGGGTGTAAATATGCACCCTCTTCATCATACTCAGTATTAATTGTTTCACCTAAATTTTGTGCCTCTGCCCATTCACCATTAGGTAATTTTTTCATCATCCAAATATCTCTTCCACCAAATCCACCTTCTCTATCACTCGTAAAAAAAGCAATATTCCCATATATATCTAAACTTGCATCAGTTTCTCTATACTTTGAATTAATTGTATTATCTAAATATTCTGGTTCTGTCCATTTTTGACCAACCAATTTTGATTGGAAAATTTTACCTCCAAGAGGGCCTTTAGTTTTGTCAGTATTATACATGTATAAATACATTTTCTGAGCATCTGGAGAAAGATATAAACAAGAAGAATTTTCTTGTGTATTAATAACATCATTAACCAAAACAGGGTCAGTCCATACATCATGATGTTTTTCAGATATATATATATCTTCATAGTATTCACCATTGTCATCTTTCTTTGAATTACTTCCAACAGCTCTTCTTGATGTAAAATACATAACAGTTTCTTCAGCATTTAGTTTAGGCCTATACTCAGCAGAACTAGAGTTAACTTCATTAACTGGGACAATATCAATATCAACTGGATTATCTTTAAGCGACTTAGCGTATTTAGCCATTCTAATTTGTCTGTTAATATACCTTTTATCATCCCAATTGTTTTCAGCTAAAAAATTGCTGTAAAATTCAAATTTATCTACAGCTTTTTCAAACTCATAATTCTGATGATAAGCAATTCCTAGTTGAGCAATAACATCAAGAGGCGCCTTTTTTTCTCTATGATTTCCAATTCTATAGCCAATAGTTAACCCTTCCATAGCTTTTTCATAATAAGGAATTGCTTCAGTTTTTCTGAACTGATCATTAAGAAGACAATTTCCAATAGAAAAATTGGTATTTGCATTTTTAGGTTGTAAATCATGCATTTCTAATAGAAGAGGCAAAGCACTTTTGTAATCATTTGTTTCTAAAAATTTAAAAGATTCTTTATATAATTTTTTAAATGATTGTGCATTAATCACACTTGAAATAACTAAGAAAGAAAAAAGTAAATAAATTTTATTTTTCATAAAAAAATGGTTTTAGTTCGGTCTTTAATTCTTCTGGACATGTAACAGG
>CEUK01030732.1_pt1 | contig 13543 bp, 9 predicted proteins | sample 356451 | NCBI WGS metagenome assembly CEUK01 (sample SAMEA2622843, study PRJEB7988) | marine metagenome | isolation source: saline water (ENVO:00002010), including
GCATACCGGCCGGCATCGACGACGGCGGAAAGCTGCGGCTCCGTGGACGCGGACAGCCCGGTCTGCACGGCGGCGAAGCCGGCGATCTCATCGTCACCGTGCACGTGGGCGCTCATCCGGTGCTGCGTCGCGACGGACTGGATCTGATCGTGGACGTCCCCATCACGCTGGCCGAGGCGGGACTGGGGACGGTGGTCCGCGTTCCGCTCCTGAAGGGATCCATCGAACTGAAGATTCCGCCCTGCACCTCCAGCGGAAAGCGGCTGCGGGTTCCCGGCAAGGGGATCGAGGACGATCGCAATCGCACCGGGGATTTCTATGCGCAGGTGCAGGTGGTGTCGCCCGACGAACTCGGGGATGCGGCCCGCTCGTTGCTGCAGCAGCTCGCCGACGAGCTTCCCGATCCCCGCGCCGATCTGCCCGGCATCGAATCGGTGGACGAGTCGTGACATCCGACGGAACCCCGGCTGTGGTGTTGGTCTCCGGCGGCCTCGATTCGGCCACCGTGCTCGCCATCGCCCGTGATCAGGGGTATGCCTGTCACGGCATCAGCTTCGATTACGGACAACGGCATCGGTTCGAGCTCGATGCGGCCGCGGCCGTCTGTCGTGCCGGTGGCGCAGCGTCGCACCGCGTGCTCCGGATCGATCCCGCGCCGTTCTCGGGATCGGCTCTCACGGACGGGGGGGAGGTGCCCACGGGACGCAGCGATCGGGAGATGGCCTCGGGCATTCCCGAGACCTACGTGCCGGCACGCAACCTGGTCTTCCTGTCGATGGCGCTGGGTGTGGCGGAGGGGCTCGGAGCCGTGGATGTGTTCATCGGTGTCAACGCGGTCGACTATTCCGGCTATCCGGACTGCCGCGGGGAGTTCATCGAGTCGTTCCAGCGGACCGCGAATCTGGCCACGCGGGTCGGCGTGGAATCGGAGGCGGTGCGGGTGCACGCGCCGCTGCTGGAGCTCACCAAGGGCGAGGTCATCCGCCGCGGGATCGCGTTGGGGGTGGACTACGGCCTGACCAACACCTGCTACGACCCGGGAGAGGACGGTGCGCCGTGCACGGAGTGCGATGCGTGCCGGCTGCGTGAACGCGGATTCCGGGACGCCGGGCTCGAGGATCCGGTCAGACGTCGATGTTCTTGACGTCGAGCGCGTGGTCCTCGATGTAGGTGCGACGGATCTCGACCTCCTCGCCCATGAGGGTGGCGAAGAGTTCGTCCGCCTTGGACGCGTCGTCGAGCGTGACCTTCAGGAGCGTCCGCTGCATCGGATCCATGGTGGTTTCCCACAGTTCCTCGGGGTTCATCTCACCCAGACCCTTGAACCGCTTGATCTCGATGTTGCGTCGCCCGACGTTGCGGAGCGAGTCGATGATCTCGGGCACGTTGGCGACCTCGACCACGGTCTCCTTGTCGGTGCCCGCATCGACGAGCCAGGCGAACTTCGTGGGCATCACCTCGCCGGTGACCGCCTCCTCGTTCACGAGGCTCCACTGGTCCATCGTCAGGCCGTATTCGGCCAGTCGGTCGATGATGGCGTCGATCTCGCGATTCTCGTGCAGTTCGCGGAGCGTGGCGGGCTGGTGTCCGTTGGTGATGGCGGGTTCGCCCGCATCGAGCACGAGATCGTGCTCGTCCATGAACGCACCGGCCTCCTGCTCGGTCCAGCAGAGATGTTCGCCGTCGATCCAGGACACGCGCCAGGAGGGCAGGGTGCCCCGCTCGGCCCGGAGGGCGAGCAGGTCGGCGAAGTCGAATCCCCGTCGCTGGGAGATGGTCACGAGTTCCAGCATCCGCGTCAGCAGCTGCACGGCCTGCTGGAGTCGGTCTCCGCCGAGTCGGCTGGCCTCTTCGGTGCAGGACTCGTCGCGGATGACGAGCTCCGAGCTCTGGAGGGCGAGTTCGGTCAGCTGGCTGTTCATCTCGCCCTCGTCGATCACGTAGTGGCTCTTGCGACTGCGGGTGATCTGGAAGAGCGGGGGCTGGGCGATGTAGATCTTGCCCTGGCGGAGCAGCTCCGGCATCTTGCGGAAGAAGAACGTCAGCAGCAGCGTCCGGATGTGCGAACCGTCCACGTCGGCGTCGGTCATGATGATGATCCGGCCGTAGCGGAGCTTCTCGATCTCGAAGTCGCTGTCGATGCCGCACTGCAGGGCCTGGATCAGGATGCGGATCTCCTCGAAGGCGAGCACCTTGTCGATGCGTGCCTTCTCCACGTTGAGGATCTTGCCCTTCAGGGGCAGGATGGCCTGCGTGTCGTGGTCGCGTCCGCCCTTGGCGGAGCCGCCGGCGGAGTCGCCTTCGACGATGAAGAGTTCCGAGCGGTCGACGTCGTTGGTCACGCAGTCCGCCAGCTTCTGGGGCATGCCGCCCGATTCGAGGGCTCCCTTGCGCTTGATGAGTTCGCGTGCCTTGCGGGCCGCTTCTCGGGCCTGGGCCGCGAGGATGGCCTTCATGCAGATCTGCTTGGATTCGGTCGGATGCTCCTCGAGCCAGGAGCCCAGATGCTTCGACACCGCCTGGCTGACGAACTTCTCCATCTCCGGGCTCAGCAGCTTCTCCTTGGTCTGGTTGTTGAACTGCGGATCTGGCAGTCGGACCGAGAGCACGCTGGTGAGTCCCTCGCGCAGGTCGTCGCCGGAGGGCGTCAGACCCTTGAGCAGGTTGCGCTTCTTCGCGTAGGAGTTGATCGCCCGGGTGAGCGAGGTCTTGAAGCCGGAGGCGTGGGTGCCGCCGTCCGGGTTCACGATGTTGTTCGCGAACGCGAGCATCGTCTCGTTGGTGGCTTCGGTGTACTGCATCGCGATGCTGCAGCCGATGCCGGTCTCGTCGTCTTCGGCTTCGATGACGATGATCGGACTGACCGACGACTTGGTGCGGTTGAGATGCTCCACGTAGCCGGCGATGCCGTTCTCGTAGCAGAAGGTCTCGTCCTTGGTCTCGCCCGACGAGTCGACGCGTTCGTCGATGAGGCGGATCGAGATGCCGGAGTTGAGGTAGGCGAGTTCGCGGAGCCGGTGCTCCAGGGTCTCGTAGCGGAACTCCGTGTCGGGAAAGATTTCGGGGTCCGGCTTGAAGCTCAACCGGGTGCCCGATTGCCGGTCCGAGCCGCCAGTCGGGGCGTCGATCTCGTGCAGCGGCTTGACGACGTCGCCGCGCTCGAAGCAGATCAGGTGCACCGCGCCGTTCTTGATGATCTCGACTTCCGTCCATTCCGACAGGGCGTTGACGCACTTGACGCCGACCCCGTGGAGACCGCCCGAGACCTTGTACACGCTGGCGTCGAACTTGCCGCCGGCGTGGACCTCGGTGAGGATGACCTCGACCGCGGGTCGTCCGTCGATCTGTGGGTTCTCGTGCTTCATCGGATCCAGCGGCATGCCGCGACCGTCGTCCGTGATCGAGCAGGACCCGTCGACGCCGATGCTGACGGTGATGGTGGTGGCGTGGCCGGCCATCACCTCGTCGATGGCGTTGTCCACGCCCTCGTAGACCAGATGGTGCAGGGCGTTGAGCCCGACGCCACCCACGTACATGCCGGGGCGCTTGCGGATCGCCTCGAGGCCTTCGAGGACCTGGATCGAGTCGGATGTGTAGGCCTGCTGCGGCTCGGTGGGTTGGTTGGCCATGGGTGGTTTTCAGCCTCTGGAGGGAGATCGGGCGTGGCCCTTCATTCTACCAGAAACCACCGGTTTCCACCGCTCCGAAGGCCGTTCTGGGGGCCTTGGAAACGGCGAAATTCGGGTCGAATTTCGGGCCGAATTTCGGGGCGGATCGAGGCCCCCGAACGGCCCCGGATCCTCGTGCGGAATCGAGTGTTTTTCACTCGTTCGTCGACGCCCGCTTCGTCGACTCAGGGGATACTGCAGGAGCGGGTGCTCACGCGTCGATAGGGCTGGTGAGCAGTTAGCAGAGGGAGCCATCACCGTGCAATCAGACGTCACCCCGAGGACCTTGAACCCCCTCGGGATCGATCCGGTCCTCGAAGCCTGCTCGACCCGTCGACTCTTCCTGCTGGGATCGCTGGCCTTCCTCGCCGGCTGCAGCACGACCGGCACATCGTCGAACGATCTTCCGGGAGTGATCTGGTCCGAGCAGGGCCCGGTGGCCATGCCCGCCCCGTCCCGTCCCGCAACGCCCCGGACCGATCCCGGCGTCATTCGACGATCGTCCTGGGCCAAGGGCAATCCCATTCCCGCGAACATGAACCGCATGGTTCCCGTCAAGCGGATCACGATCCACCACGACGGAATGGACGCCTTCACCAGCACCTCGCGGTCCGCGGCCGCGGCCCGGTTGGAGAAGATCCGTCGGTCGCACCTTCGTCGGGGCCCCCAGAAGTGGGGGGACATCGGCTACCACTATGCGATCGACCCCGCCGGACGCATCTGGGAATGCCGTCCGTTGACCTGGCAGGGAGCCCACGTGAAGGATCAGAATCCGGGCAATCTCGGGATTCTGGTGATGGGCAACTACGACCGCCAGTCGGTCACCACGGCCCAGAAGCAGGCCATCGACCGCTTCGTGACCGTTCAGCTGCGGCAGTACCGTCTGCCGGTCCGCAATCTGCACACGCACCAGGAACTGGCTCCCACCGCGTGTCCGGGGCGGTCCCTGCAGGCCTTCATGGTGCAGTCCCGGGCCAACGGCACATTCGCCTGATCGCGGGTCGCAACGCTCCCGCCGGGCTACCATTGGGACATGACCACCTCGGTCCGAGTCAACTTCAGCCGACCCTTCGCGCTGTTTCCGCTTCCGGAGACGGTGCTGCTGCCCCATACCGTGCAGATGCTCCACGTCAGCGAACCGCGCTACCGCGCAATGGTCGATCGCGTCCTCGATAGCACCGGACAATTCGCCCTCGCGACCTGGGACCGGGCGTCCTCCTCGAGCATCGCGATCCGTGATGCGGTCTGCCTCGTGCAGGTGATGCACCACGAGAAGGTCGACGGCGGTTACGAGATCATGCTGCACGGTATCTGCCGCGCCCGCATCGTCGATCTCGAATCCGAACAGCCCGACCGCGCGTGGTGCGAGGCGCGACTCCAGCCGCTCGAGCAGCTGGGGGAGGATCTTCCGCCCATGCAGGGGCTGCGCGACGAGCTCTACGGCCTGATCACCGGCGGCAACATCGGTTCGCTGAACCGGGTCGAGACCATCGTCGACTGGTTCCAGCGCAAGGATGTCAGCACCCATACGTTGCTGGAACTGATCGGCTTCACCTTCATTCAGGACAGCGAATGCCGCTACCGCCTGCTGGCCGAGCCGACGATCGACGGTCGCACCCGCATCATCCGCAGCGAGCTGTCGCAGCTGGAGCGGATGATCGGTCTGGCGCGGCGACAGCAGCGCGACGATCTCGATCGCGGCATCATGCCCAACTGAATCAGGGTTCGACGGTGGCGCCGGTCAGCCGGCGTCCGGCTTCGTCCGGCCAGCGGACCGCGTGGGCGATCCGTCCGGAGGCGCCGACCTCCGAGACCAGGACGTGCAGCGAGTCGCCCCGGAGGTCGTCGGCGGTTCCATGCAGCTCGAACCAGTGGGTGACGGTGTCGCCGGCGTCGATCTCGAACCGCACGGTCGGCGTGGTGGACACGCCGGTGCCGGCGACGGCGGCTTGGATGCTCCGGCGTCCGGTGCCGCGGTTGGTGGCGCGGAGTTCGACCCGCAGTCCGTCGGGGGTGCTCCATTCCCGGAATGCCAGTTCGATGGAGGGGAGTCCGACCTCGACACGGCAGCGCACCGGCAGCTGGATCGGATCCGGTCCGCCCCGTTCCAGCACGCCGGGGAGCGACAGCGGACCGGGGGGGAGGGGCCCGGTCACGATCACGTCGACGGGCACCCGTCGCGTCTCGCCCGGAGCCAGCACGAGCGGAATGCGTGCCGGGTCGAGCTGGGTCGTCGATTCGTGCTCGAAGCGGAGCACGCCTTCCATCGTCGTGGACCAGGGGTTGGTGATCTGCAGTTCGTGCCGGTGACGCATCGGTCGCGCGATCAGGGCGGGAGGATCGATCACCAGATCGCGCTGGAAGCGGATCCATTCGTTGTCGGCGCCTTCGACGAACTGGAGACGCTCCGGATCGAACGACAGTTCGTGCGTGCCTTCATGCGGAGCCAGTTCCCGTGCGTTGCCGTTGTCGTCGTGGAGGACGATCGGACGGCGACCCAGCGTCGCGGTCGCGGTGCCGATTCCCCCCGCGGGAAGCAGCAGTCCTGCACCGCCGCCGTCGACGGGAGCCAGGTACCACGCCTGTCCGCGGTCGCCGATGGGAACGCCGCCGCCGTAGCGACGCCCGGAGAGGTGCTGCAGCAGCGTGTGCAGTCGCGCGGAGGCCGGCGTGGGTTGGGTGCGTCCCCGTGCGTCGATGGTCCACGGTGGCGCGATGCAGTGCGGTCGTCCGTCCTTCCACGTCTCCAGCAGTTCCGACGGTTCCGCGGCCGCCGGACCGGTCGGTGGCAGCACCGAGGCCTGCGGGGCGAGTCGGGCCAGGCGGGCCTGCAGCCGTTGTGCCGCCCGTTCGTGCATGGTTCCCTCGCCGGGGAGCGTCCAGCGTGACACCGCCTCGCCGAAGGGGATGATGGATCGATCCACCACCGGACCCCAGGTGGCTTCATCCAGCAGGATGAACGCGGCGACCTGATCGTCGTCCAGGGCATGTCGGCCCGCCCACTCCGGGGGGAGGCGATCGAATCGGCAGATGATCGTGCCGCCGCGGTCGAGCAGCCGACCCATCCGGCGTCGATGCTTCGGATGTTCCAGCAGTCCGGTTCCGTCCTCCAGCAGGGCGGGGATGCTCACCATGCCCACGCCCAGCGCCTCGACCAGTTCGAAGTCCCGGTCCGTCGGCGGGCCGGCGAACTCGAGACCGATGGTCGGCGTGGGGGCGGTGGGGGGCGATTCCGGAAGCAGCACGAAGTCGGTCCGGTCGGTCCGAACGACCTCGTCGGAACCGAGCGTGCGTGCCGTGAGCACCGCCCGGTACCAGCCGTTGTTTGGCAGCATCGGCTCGATCCAGGTGTCCAGCGGCTGATCACCCATCGTGCCGTGGATGCGGTCGACGGTCTCGCCCCGATCGTTCTCGATGCGGAGCGACCAGTCGATCGGTTCGGTCGCGGGATCGTCGATGCGCAGACGCAGCATCGGCGTTCCGGGTCGGCGGTGGATTCCGGTTCCGGTCGCGTCGTCGACGCGCACCGTGGGCAGCTGCGTGACGGCGAGATCGTCGAACCAGGCTCGCCCGGTGATGTCGGCGGTGCGTCCGGTCCGGTTCCCGCTCCGGTCGTCGGGCTGGATCACGCGGCACTCCAGCACGAGGTCGCGTGCGGTCCGGTCGAGTCCCGACACGATGACCGAGAGACGTGTCCAGTTCCCCGACGATTCGACGGGACGACTTTCGACCACGGTGCCGGGGATCGGTCGGCCACGCTCGTCGACCAGCCAGGCGGCGAGGGTCGTTTCGGAGCGGAGGAGTTCCTCCGTCCGGACCCATCCGGACACCTCGTATTCCGTGCCGGTCCGGATGGGGATGCGACCGACGTTCGTCCGGGCCGCCATCGAGTGTCCGTCGACGTCGAAGCGGAAGGCGAACCGGCCGGAATGGAACACCGAGTCGTCGGGTCGCATCGTCCCGAAGGAGGTGAAGCGGTCCAGACCCAGTGGGGTGCAGCGTACGAATCCCAGGGGCATCTCCAGCCGCAGGCGGCTGGATTCCTCGAAATCGAATCGGGTGCTGATGCGTTCCAACGAACCGGGTCCGGACGGATGATCCGGGGGGTTCGGAACGCCGGCGGTCGCGCCTTCCAGCACGAGGCCGGCCAGGATCGGCAGCAAGGCGGGCATCAACCATCTTTATCGGTCGATTGGCCGGAGACCTCCACGTTTGCCGATGGGTGATTGTCGATCAGTCGCGAAGAAGGGACCACGGGAAATGCACGAGATCAAGCGTCTGCTGCTGATGACCATCGTTCTCGCCGCCGCCGTCGGCGGCGGCATCTGGTGGGGCTTCAACGATCGCCAGGAGGCGAAGATCCGCGACCTCGAGGCCCGCAACGTCCAGTTGGCGGACCGGCTGGAGGAACGTTCGGAGATGCTGGAGCGTCTGGGTCGGGAACGGCGGCTCGGACTGGTGCGGGTGCTGGACCAGACCCTGGTCGGGGGAGCGGTCGAGTCGACCACCTTCGAACTGATCGAACTGGACGACGACGGCAGCGAACTGGCGCGGCAGTCGTTCTCGGTGCCCGGTGACGTGGTCTTCATCGACGCCCAGACCGTGAAGTTCCGGGCCGACGACGTCGCCGGCGGCCATCCCTTCCGGGGTCGCACGCTGGTGCTGCTGCGGCGGGTCTATTCGGACCGGATGCCTCCGGTGGAGGGTCTGCCGATCGATCTGCCCGGTGCGGTGCCGCCGGGGTACGCCTCGGAGACCGTGGGTCGGTTCGAGCAGGGCATCTGGGAGCAGTTCTGGGGGCTCGCCCGGGATCCGGAGGCCGCCGAATCGCTCGGAATCCGTGTGGCGCAGGGGGAAGCGGCCTACAAGCCGATGCAGCCGGGGGACGTGTTCGAACTCCGCGTCGACGCGCTGGGCGGCATCAGCCTCGTCCCGGTGCCGCCGCCGACGGAGCGGCCCCGGGATCTGCACGACATCGCGTCCGTCTCGGATCGCTGATCCCCGGGCACGGGTGAGGGCTAGAATGGCCTGATGCCCAGCCGTCCTTCACATACTGCGAGTCCGTCGTGCGCGTCCTGATCATCGGTGCGATGGGACTGGTCGGTCGTCGGGTGCTGCTGCAGCGCCTGTCGCTCGGCGATCGCGTCACCGTCATGTCGCGAAACGCCACGCGGGCCCGACGGATGCTGGTGGCCCTCGGTCTGACCGGCATCGACATCGTCGAGGGTGATCCCGCCGTGCCCGGGCCCTGGCAGGATGCGGTCAGCGGACACGACGTCGTGATCATGCTGGCCGGTGCGGGGGTGGCGGATCGACGGTGGACGCGCCGCTACCTGCAGACCATCCGTGACAGTCGCGTGGACGGAACCTACCAGGTGGTGCAGGCGATCGAACGGGCCGAGGTCCGGCCCTCGCTGCTGCTGTCGGCGTCCGCGGTCGGCTACTACGGCGATCGCGGTTCGGTGCTGACCGACGAGCACGGACCGGCGGGGGACGACGTGCTCGCCGACATCTGCACGCACTGGGAGAACCAGGCCATCCGCGCCGAGCCGCTGTGTCGCGTGGTGCGCATGCGCTTCGGGGTCATCCTGGACGCCAGTGGCGGCGCACTCGCCAAACTGCTCCCGATCTTCCGCAAGGGACTGGGGGGTCGTCTCGGATCCGGGCGCCAGTACATGTCGTGGATCACCTGGCACGACGTCGTCGGGTCGATCGATCATCTCATCGCCCATTCGGACGCACGCGGCGCGTTCAACATCGTGGCCCCCAACGCGGTCACCAACCGCGAGTTCACCGCGGCGCTGGCCACGGTGCTCAACCGTCCCGCATTCATGGCGGTGCCGGGGCCGATGCTCCGGCTGCTGGCCGGCGGTTTCGCCGACACCCTGCTCACGGGGCAGCGGGTCTGGCCCGCGAAGCTGATGGAGTCGGGCTACGAATTCAGGCATCCGGCCATCGAGGGTGCCCTCGCCTCGGTGCTGAACATCGATCCGCCGGCGTCCGCGCCCGTCTCACGGGCCCGCACCGCGCTGCGGACCATGCCCGAGGACATCCGGCTGGTGGTGCTGGACATCGACGGCCTGCTTCCTGATTCCATTCCGGTGCGCACCACGCTGACCCAGTACGCGTCCGGTTCGGCGCAGGTGGTGCTGGCCACGAGCGACGGTCTCGAATCGGCCCGCCGGTTCCAGCAGCGGTGCGGCCAATCCTTCCCGATGATCATCGGTGACGGCGGCTGTCTGCTGTCGGCGGACGGGGACGTACTCGGCGCGCGGGTGCTGTCGACGGAGATCACGGAGGAGCTCTGCCGCGCCGCGTGCGCGCAGGACGATCCTCTGGCCCTGACGTTCGAGACGGTCGACGGTGCCGTGCAGCGCAGCGAATCCTCGCCCGGCGGTTCGCTGTCGGCGCCCGAGGGCGTCTTCCGCATCCGGGTGGAAGGGGACGAGGCGCCGCGGGTCCTGTTCGAGTCGGGGATCCGGGATTCGCTCTGGAAGCAGCGTCGCATCGCGCTGCATCGCGCGCCCAACGGCGAGCTCGAGATCATCCATCCGATGGCGGATCGCGGGATCGCGGTGCAGGACATCGCCCGGCGGACGGGAAGTCCGCGTGAAACCGTCATGGGGGTCGTTTCGTGCGACCGGAGTGCGGGTCTGGCGGAGTGGTGCGGGTTTACGGTTGCTCTCGGCGACGCCTCCGCTACCATTCAGGATCTGGCGGACGCCACGACCGAGGCCCACTCGGTGGAGGGCCTCGCCGAAGCACTTCGATCCTGGATCCGACGCGAGGATCCCTGACTGCAGGGGCAGGCATGACCAGTTCCGACCACGAACCGACCGCGACGGCCGCGTCGTCCTCTGCGCCGGCGCCGGCGATCATGACCGGAGACATCTGGATCGACGGTCAGTGGGTGGATGCGTCCGAGGCGACCATCAGCGTCTTCGATCACGGTCTGCTGTACGGCGACGGCTGCTTCGAGGGGATCCGGATCTACAACGGCCGGATCTTCAAGCTGCGTTCGCATCTGGAGCGTCTCTACGCCTCGGCCGACCGCATCCGACTCACCCCCGCCTACGACATCGACACCATCGAGTCCGCCACCCGCGACGCGGTGCGTCGCAACGGCCTGAAGGACGGCTACATCCGCGTAGTCTTCACGCGCGGGGCGGGCACGCTGGGTCTGCATCCCTTCCACTGCCCGCGTTCGTCCGCGATCATCATCGCGGCCGACATCACGCTGTATCCGGAGGAGATGTACGTCGAAGGCATGCCGGTGATCGTCGCCAAGCGGCCGCGCATCCCCATCGCCTGTCTCGATCCCGAGATCAAGAGTCTGAACTACCTCAACAACATCCTCGCCAAGGTCGAGGCGATCGACGCCGGCGTCCTCGAGGCGATCATGCTCAACACGGAGGGACTGGTCGCGGAATGCACGGGGGACAACATCTTCGTGATCAAGGACGGCCGCATCTCGACCCCCGACACGTCCGCGGGCATGCTGCACGGCATCACGCGCCGCTTCGTGATCGAGGAGGTCGCGCCCGCACTGGGCTATGAGATCGAGGAACGGGCCCACCGGCTCGAGGAGCTCAAGGCGGCCGACGAGGTGTTCCTGACCGGGACCGCGGCCGAGGTGATCGGCGTCTCGACCATCGACGGTGATCCCGTCGGCGGCGGCAAGGTCGGTCCCGTGACCACGGCCCTGGTGGCGGAGTTCCGTCGTCTGACCCGCGAGGGCGCCTGCGAAGGTTGAATCGACACTCAGTTGCGCTGCACGGTGAGCTCGACCGCCTGGTCGTTGTCCCCGCCGGTGCCGCAGCCCGCATCGTTCTGCACGTGGAGGCGGTCGGCCCGCTGCGACGACCAGTCGTCGACCATCAGGTCCGGCGACTGCGGCCGCTCGTGCAGCTTCAGCATGCGGTAGGCGTTGTCGCGCTGGGCGGGGGTGAAGCCCGCGGTGCGGATGAGATGGCACAGCAGCGGTTCGCCGAGGCAGTAGGTCGTCCCCGCTGCGCTGACCACGTTCTCCTCCATCATCACGGAGCCCATGTCGTTGGCGCCCCAGGCGAGGGCGGCCTGTCCGATGTGGGGTCCCATGGTCACCCAGCTGGCGCCGATGGAATAGATGTTGTCGAGGTACAACCGGCTCAGCGCCTGGTTGCGCAGGTACTCGGAGGCGCCGGCCATGCGGATCCGCCGTCCGTACTTGGGGTGGTCGCGCTTGTCGCCGGTGCCGTCGAGTCGGGCCACCACGTCGCCGGGGAAGGGGGCGTCCATGTCGTCGCCGCTGCCTTCGCCCCACTCCGCGCAGCGTCCCAGCGGCGTGTTCTCGCGCTGGAAGGGCCAGGAGATGAAGGCCATGTACCGGCCTCCTCCGTCGAGGGCGAAGTCGGAGATGCTCTCGTCCTGCCAACGCCGCACGAGCTCCATGTGGTGGATCCGGTCGGCCACGCCCTCGATGTGTCCGAACATCATCGTGGCGGAGGTATTGAGTCCGAACTCGTGGGCCACCCGCATCACGGTCAACCAGGACTCGGCGTCGCACTTGCCCAGTCCGATCTTGCGGCGGACGGCATCGGCGAAGATCTCGCCGCCGCCTCCGGGGACGGATTGCAGTCCCGCATCGACCAGCGTCTTCATCACGCCGCGCAGCTTGTCGGCGAGCGTCGCGCCCGGCGGATCGAAGAAGTCGATGAATTCGATGAACTCGGGCGGGCTGAACGCATGGACGTGGACCTGCGGGAACCGGTCCGTGATCGAGGACAGGAGCTCCACGTACCAGTCCAGCGGCAGTTCGGGATTCATGCCGCCCTGCATGAGGATCTGGGTGCCGCCGATGTCGACGAGCTCCTGGATCTTCTGCAGGATCTCCTCGTACTCGAGGGTGTAGGCATCGTCCTCGTGTCCGGTGCGTCGGAAGGCGCAGAAGGTGCACTTGGCGGTGCACACGTTGGTGTAGTTGATGTTCCGGTCCACGACGTAGGTGCGGATCCGGTCGCCGTGCAGATGCCGGCAGCGGGCGTCGGCCCAGTGCCCCAGCTCCTGGATCGGCATCTCGCGGTGGATCCGCAGGGCCTGCTCGGGGGTCAGCCGCAGGGAGCCGGTGACCACATCCTCGAGGACGGCGGCATCCAGGACGTCCGCATCGGGTCGGATTGTGGCGATCTGGGCCATCTCCTCAGTGTACCGGGCTGCCGGTTGCGGGGCTCATCGTGCTTCAAAGAAGCGCTGTTCGGACCCGTGGGGATCGATTCCGACCCGGGCCTGGCTGCCGCAGCCGGGGCATCGCCCTTCGTAGGCGGTGCCGGAGGCGTTCCGGTAGAGGCGTCCGTACGCGTGGCAGCACCGGTACCAGATCGACAGGAAGGGACGTTTCGGGCCCTTCTGCGGCCGTGGCCCGGCGGGGGCGGGCAGCCCCCGGATATCGACGATGTCCGGTCTCGGTTCCATCCCGGACAGTATCGGTCGGACGAGGCCGACCGCTTCCGATTGGGGGGTCAGCGGCAGCCGTGCTCGACGCGGTGCACGAGTTCCCGAAGCTGTGCGAGGTGCGCTCCCACCGTGCCCTCGAGTTCCGCGGCCCGGTCGGCGGGAACCAGTGGAAGGTTCGCGTGGACGTTCCAGGCGGCGGTCCGTCCGGCGGCTTCGACCAGCACCGCCGCGGCGGCGAGATCGCTCTTGAGCATGGGGTTGGTGGTTCCCAGCATCGCGACCAGGGTGTCGACCAGGTCCCGGCACAGCGTCAGGGTGTCCATCGGCGGCCGCATCGCGCCGTCGACCGCATCGTCCCACCGGGCGGTGCGGTCGGGATCGTCCTCGGGAAGCTTCATCAGACGGTTCAGCGCTTCGTAGCCGCGGGCGTCCTCGTCGGCGAG
>CEUK01180383.1_pt1 | contig 13530 bp, 13 predicted proteins | sample 356451 | NCBI WGS metagenome assembly CEUK01 (sample SAMEA2622843, study PRJEB7988) | marine metagenome | isolation source: saline water (ENVO:00002010), including
CACAACCTAAAAAACATTAACGCAACCATCCCTCTAAATACAATTACTGTTGTTACTGGAGTTAGTGGTAGCGGGAAATCAACTTTAATCACAGAAATTTTATTTCCATATCTTCAAAAGTTATTCAATTCAAACATTGATAAAGCTCTTCATTGTAAAGAAATATCAGGAGACATTCATCTTATTGAAAGTGTAGAATTTATAGATCAAAACCCTATTGGAAAAAGTTCTCGTTCAAACCCGGTAACCTATGTAAAGGCATATGATGAAATAAGACAATTATATGCTAATGAACAACTAGCTAAAATTAACGGTTTTAAAGCAGGAAATTTCAGTTTCAACGTTGATGGGGGCAGATGTGAAAAATGTTTAGGCGAAGGAAAAATTACCATTTCAATGCAATTTATGGCGGATGTAAATCTTGTTTGTGATGAATGCAATGGGAACAGATTTAAAGAAAATATATTAGAAGTAAAATATAAAGGCAAAAGCATTTCAGATGTTCTAAATATGACCATTGAAGAAAGTTTAAGTTTTTTCAATGAAAAAACAAGATTAAATGAAAGGATTTATGACAAAATGCTTGCATTAAAAGAAGTTGGTCTTGAATACGTGCAACTTGGTCAATCTTCCAATACTCTTAGTGGTGGGGAAGCACAACGCATAAAGCTTGCTTCATTTTTATATCAAAGAAAATCATCTCAAAAAAAACTATTTATTTTTGACGAACCAACTACTGGTTTACATTTTCATGATGTAAAAAAACTTATAAAAGCTCTTAATGATTTAGTTGAAATGGGACACCATGTAATTATAGTTGAACATAATTTAGACATTATTAAATCAGCTGATTGGATAATTGATTTAGGACCAGAAGGTGGAAATAAAGGTGGAAATATTTTATATCAAGGACCTGTAAAAGATTTTGTCTCGTCTGATGTTAAATCTCACACTAAAGAATACCTTAAAAAAATAATGTAGCTAATAGTCACTATCTATTTGCTTTAAAAATTGATTGTGATATAATTTAGAATATTTTCCATCAATCTTGAGCAGCTCTTTATGAGTTCCAGATTCTACTATTAGTCCATCGTCCATAACCAAAATAATATCAGCATTTTTAATCGTTGATAACCTATGAGCAATAATTATTGAAGTTCTATTTTTTGTTAGTTCTTTTGTTGCATTTTGAATTAACTCTTCTGACTCAGAATCTATAGATGAAGTTGCTTCATCTAAAATTAAAACCTGTGGATTATAAACAAAAGCTCTCAAAAAAGAAATCAACTGCCTCTGACCAGTCGAGAGAACCCCTCCCCTTTCCTTTACAATAAAATCATAACCACCTTCTAAAGAAACTATAAAATCATGAACTCCAACAAGCTTAGCAGATTCGATGATTTTTTTTGTCGAAATGTTTTTATTTCCTAAAGTGATGTTATCTTGAATACTTGCATTATATAAAAAAACATCTTGAAGAACAATGGCAATTCTAGACCTTAGGGAAGATAAATCAATTGACCTTATATCTTTTCCACCCAACGTTATATGACCAGACTGAAATTCATAAAACCTAGAGATTAAATTAATAATTGATGTTTTACCAGCACCTGTTGGACCCACAACAGCTATTGTTTGCCCAGGATTAACTTTAAATGACACTCCTTTTAAAACTTTATTTATTTCATCATATGAAAAATGAACATCCTTGAATTCAATTTCTCCATTAAAATTATTTAGCATTAATCCATCTTGTTGGGAAATAAATTCATCATTATCAAGCAAAGCAAAAACTCTAGCTGACCCTACCATACCCATTTGTAAAGTGTTAAATCTATCAGCCAACATCCTTATTGGTCTAAACAACATATGGACATACAAAATAAAAGCCATCATATCTGTAGTTACTTTTACATAATCTACATTTCCATATGAAATATTTCGAATTGAATACAAAACTAATATAGCTATTGAAAGTGCACTTAATGTTTCAACAACAGGAAAGAAAACAGAATATGCCATAATTCCTTTTATGTGTGCCTTTTTATGTTTTTCGTTAATTTTTTTGAATTTTTCAGCCTCAATGTCTTCTCTACTGAATATTTGAACAATATTCATTCCTGAAATATGTTCTTGAACAAAAGTGTTTAATAAAGAAACCTGTTTTCTTACTTCTTGAAATGATTTTTTAATTGCCTTTTTAAAAATATTAGACGAAAATATTAATAAAGGAATAGGAATTAAGACAACTAAAGTCAATTCCCAATTCATATAAAACATAAAAAACAAGACTCCTGAAAGTTTTAATAAATCTCCTACTATCACTAAAATTCCCTGAGAAAAAATTTCTGCAATGGTTTCCATATCACTTACAGACCTAGTAACTAACATCCCTATTGGGTGCTGATCAAAATACCTCAATCTTAATCTGTTAATATGCTCAAATAACCTATCCCTTAAATCTTTTACAACTCTTTGACCTAAATCACTAGATATATAAGATAAAGCTATCAACATAACAGACTCAACTAACAAAATTCCAAGAACAAGAATAGTTCCATTAAGCAAGGCTGAAGCATCTTTATTAAAAACATATTCCCCAACTAATTTACCAACTATATAAGGCCTTAAAGGAGATAACACGGCCAATAAAACAGTTAATATAAGCCCGTATATTAACAATGACTTATGGGGTTTTGAAGAAGCTAAAACTCTTTTAAACAATTTAATATCCCAGGCTCTACTTTTTGATTTTTTCATGGCCAATTTGGATATTTAACTTCATGTAAAAACAACCCCTTAGCTGGAGCTGAAAAACCTGCATTGGCTCTATCTTTATCCTTAATTATTTTATTAAAATCGTCTAGAGATAACTTTCCTTTTCCAACATCAATCATCGTTCCTACAATAGCTCTAACCATATTTCTTAGAAATCTGTTAGCCGAAATTTGAAAAATCAATTGGCCATTATTTTGTAACCAAAAAGCTTCAAAAATATGACATAAGTTATTTTTTACATCTGTATTCAATTTACTAAAAGAAGTGAAATCTTTATGTTTTAAAAGTTCCAAAGCACATTTATTCATTAAATTAATATCTAATTTTTCTTTAATTAAATGTGAAAACTTTTCTGTAAAAGGATTCTTATTAATTGATATAAAATATCTGTAGGTTCTTTTCTCAGCAGAAAACCTAGCATGAAAATCAGAGTTAACTGACCAAATACTGTAAACTGAAATATCTTTTGGAAGAATATTATTTAATTTATAGATAAAATCCTCATGAACTATTTCAATACTAGTATCCATATGAAAAAAATATTGATTTGCATGAACACCTGTATCAGTACGTCCACAACCAACAATTGAAATTTTTTTTTCATCAAAAAACTTCTTTATGGAACTTTGAATTACTTCTTGCACAGAAACAGCATTAAGTTGTGATTGCCAACCGTGATAGTTGCTTCCATTATAAGAACATTCAAAAAAATACCTTTTCATTGAATTTATTTATTCAACAATGAATTTACATGATTCATTGCCAAATCTAATGTTTGATTAATAGAAAGATTTGAATTATCAATTTCAATTGCTCCAATTGGTTTTATTAAAGGGCTTTCTTTTCTATTTTGATCTTCATAATCTCTTCTTGAAATATTGTCTATAACGTCTTTTAAATCTACCTTAATATTTTTATCTAGCATTTCGGATAAGCGTCTTTTAGCTCTTGTTTTTGATGAAGCTGTAACCCAAAATTTTATGTCTGCATTTGGAAAAACTACACTACCAATATCTCTTCCATCCATAACCAAACCACCATCTGAAGAATAGCTTTGTTGAATTTCTACCATTTTTCTTCTAATAGGTTTATGTTTACTTACTTCACTAACTAAATTTGAAATTTCTAAATTTCTTATTTTAGATTCAACAACAACTCCATTTAAAGTAACAAAACTTTGTCCTTTTTCATCCAATTTAGAAAATCCAATTTTAATTTTATCTAAATAATCAAAAGCATTATTTTTTAGTAAACCTTGATTATCAATTAAACAATTGTCATCAAAAAAAAATGTAATTGCCCTATACATAGCTCCTGTATCTATATACTTATAATTCATTTCTTTAGCAATCAACTTAGCTAATGTACTTTTCCCACAAGCTGAATGACCATCTAAAGTTATAACTAAACTATTTTTCATAGACAAAAAAAAGGCTGTCTCTATGGACAGCCTTAAAATAAAAATTCAACATTTAAATCTCTTCTACCTCAATCATTTCAAAAGGCAAATCAATAATTGCCTCGTAGTCCTCACCAGCTTCGAGCATATCCTCATCATCTTCTTCATAATGCCATTTAATACTCACTTTAGAACCACTTAATGTCTCAAGTTTTTTAAACACATCAAGGATGCACTTTGAAGAACTGGTGTTAAAATATTCTAATTGAACATTTAATACAGTTTCTGTATTTACATTTTCTCCATAATTCCCAATCCAATCTATAATAGGTTTATAAAATTCAATTGAATTTTCCGGTATAGACCTACCTTTTAAATGTAAATCGCCATTAGAATTGAACTCAACAGTTGGAGTTTTAGCAGAACCTTCAATTTTTAAATCATCCATAGTTTTAGTTTTTTGATATTTTAACTGTTAATGTAAAGAATGAGTAATTTGGATCAATTTCTCTAATTTTATAAATCAATTTTTCGCCAGATTTTTTTGCAATATCAATAAAACCTAGGCCTCCTCCACCTTTTTCACTCATTTCCCCATTAGACAACATTTTTTTATAGTGTTGTTTTAATTCGTCTTTATTTAATGAATTAATGAAATCGATTTTTTCAGTCACAGTAGAAACATTGCTCTTATGAATAAAATTACCAGTAATAATATTATAAGATTCTTCTGTTCTACTTATACTAAATATTGCTGATTTCTTTAAAGCAACCTCCATAGGTTCTCCTTCAATTTGAAAATCATCAATATGATGGTATAAATTTTGAAGACACTCAACTAAAACATTAAAAACTCTTCTCTTTGTTTTAGGAGCATCGTTCAAATCATCCATTTTCGACTCCATAATCTGAAGAACTGATGTAAGTAAATCAGAAGTTATTGAACCTTTAAAGGCCAACAACACATGATCTCTTTCCATCAAACTATAAAGGTCGAATGTATCCATCGATTTTTAATTCATTCAAATATAATAAATACTAAAATTAAAACTCAAATCTTTAACATAAAAAAGTGATTTTTAAACAATTATGATAATAAACCAATACATATATTTGCATTTATGAATAAAGAAATATGGTTTGAATCATGGTTTGACACAAATTTTTATCATGAATTATATAAAAACAGAGATGAAGATGAAGCGAATATTTTTATTGAAAACCTTATAAACAAACTAGAATTAGACCCATGTAGTGAAGTTCTTGATTTAGCTTGTGGAAAAGGTAGACACGCCTTAAAAATGAGTAATTATTTTCAAAAAGTAACAGGTATTGATCTATCTAAAAACAGCATTAATATTGCGAAAAAATTTAACAAAGAAAATCTAAAATTCCTTACAGGTGACATGAGAAATTTTAGCTTAAATAAAAAATTTGATTTTATTTTTAACTTATTTACCAGTTTTGGATACTTTGAAAACTTCAATGACAATTCTTTAGTTTTAGACAATTGCAATAAACACTTAAAGAAAAATGGACTTATTGTTATAGACTATCTTAATCCAGAAAAAGTAATCAATAACCTTGTAAAAAATGAAATAAAAATAGTTAACAAAACTAAATACACTATTTCAAGAAAAATTGAAAATAATTTTATAATTAAAGATATTTATATAAATCAAAAAAATAAGGAAAAACATTTCTATGAAAAAGTTCAGTTAATTAATTTAAAAATGTTTAGTGAAATTTTAAAAAAGTCTAATTTTACAATTAATAAAACTTTTGGCAACTACAATCTTGAAGAATACAACGAAAATAGTAACAGATTAATTATTACTGCCTTAAAAAATAACTAAATGTATATTATTATTCTTGCGACAAGCGTTGTTTTAATAGGCCTAATTGCTGACGTTCTAAAAGAAAAACTTAATCAATACAACAAATATATAATTCCATTAAGTGTATCTTTTGTTCTTTCTTTAATATGCCTTCATATATTCCCTGAACTTTTCCAAAAACCCAACATTTATATTGGACTTTTTATTCTAATTGGATTTGTTATTCAAATAATTTTAGAACTCCTTTCTAAAGGTATTGAACATGGACACATTCACTTACATGGGAAATTAACTGAAACTAAAGTTATCCCAATATTTTTTGGAATATCTCTTCACTCATTTATTGAAGCGCTTCCACTTAATTCAATACATCAAACGCATGATCATGTACATGAACATTACGACATTGAAGATGGAATTTCTTTAGTTTATTTTTTGATGATTTTAGTGCATAAACTACCTGTTGCAGCCGTGCTTATGATGTTATTTAATAGGGTTTTTAATTCAAACATTAAAAAGTATTTACTCTTTATAATATTTGCACTTACTGCTCCTGCAGGTGCTGTTTTTGGAAAATACTTTTCTAGCAATTCTAATTTTGCTGAAATTTCAACCATTTTCCTTGCTGTTTCAACAGGAATGCTATTACATATTACTACACTTCTAATTTTTGAAGACCACCACTCAAGTAATGACAAATGGAAAAATTTAATTTTAATTTCTTTAGGTTTTATTATTGGTTTAATTTCTTTCGGAATTTAAATTTTCTGAATTTTTAAAACCTTAGATTGATTATTAATATTTAATTCAATAAAATAAAATCCTGAAGGCACCATGCTTAATGATATTTTATTTCTTGTTTTTCCTTTAAAAACTTGACTTCCTAAAATATTATACACTGAAAAATAAATAAAATTATTTTCAGATAAATTTGTTTTAATAATTAATTCTCCTTCTGTAGGGTTCGGATACAATAATAAATCATCATAATTAAAATCACCAAATCCAACATGTAATTGATCAGCATACCAACCATTAGTTATTAAGTTGTTTTGATATTCAACTTTTAAAACTGGAAATCCAATGTTTTTAGCCCACCATTCATAACTTTCTACTATTGGGCGATTGATAGAATTTCCAACTTGAAATGTATCGATATAAAATGTATCAACTTGATACAATATGGTTTTCACTCTTAACACATCATAATTACTGTATGGTGTAGTTAAAGTTCCCCATCCATCAACTTCAACTTTTCTTTTTATGGATTGTCCATAACTTCCAAAAGATGGAATATTGGCTAAATAATAAGCTGATGTTGAATCAGTAGTTCCATAAATCATTGGCAATGGATATATCTGATCTATAGTGTCATATCTTACAGATGTAGGTAATCCGGGAGATGAATTAAAAGAAACTGTAGTTCCAAAACCTACTAAATTTAATGCTGAAGATGAAAGTTTATAATAATTATAATTATTTGAAAGGCTTAAAACTCCTAAAGGATCAGAAAAATCAGATCCAGATAGAGCATAACTTGCTAAATAATCGGGATATAATAAAAAGTTATTAAAGTAAAACTGATATAAAAGAGGGGTTGAAGAAACAGAAATATTCGACAATGAATCTTGTTTGATGTATTGAACATTACTAAAATCCCAACTATAATTAGCTCCAGTGTTCTTAAAATTTAAAGATTGGTCCACTAATATTTCTGAAAAAACATGATTAGATCCTGAATTAGATAAATCGTTATCAGTTATGGAAATTTGCGTATAAAATGGCGTTAATAAAAAAACAAAAAAAATTGAGGATAATATCTTATTAAAATATCTCATAAACCGTTTAAAGAATTTATACATTTACACAATAAATATAGTTAATTTAGGTTGATTAAAAATGAAGATAAAATTTATCTTTTTATATCTTTTTGTATTGCTCTTATTTTCTGGAATTTCACAGCAAAATAAAAACGACTCTTTATATATTCAATTTAGTGGAATTGTTGTTACTCAAGACAGTTTAAAACCATTACCTTATTGTACTGTTATTGATAAATCTACAAGAAGAGGAACTATTACTGATTTCTTTGGATACTTTTCTTTTGTGGCTAAACCTAATGATGTTATTAGATTTTCTAGTGTTGGCTATAAAAATGCGGAATTTATTATCCCTGACACATTAACCACCAACAAATATTCGTTGATTCAAATAATGTTTGAAGACACCATTATGCTTAAAACCGCTACAATATATCCATGGCCTTCAAAAGAGCAATTTGCCAAAGCTTTTGTTGAAACCAAAATACCCAATGATGATTATCAAAGAGCATTAGCTAACCTTTCCAGGTCTCAATTACAAGATAGAATGGAATTTACTCCTATGGATGGAGCTCAAAATTTTAAATGGCAACAACAACAAATTCAAACTAAATTATACTATGCAGGTCAATACCCACCTAATCAGCTATTTAATCCAGTAGCATGGATTAAATTTATTGAAGCATGGAAAAGAGGAGATTTTAAGAAAAAATAAAATGAACTATAGATTTCAAATCATACTTTTTGGTTTATTTTTTCTCATTAATAACCCGTTTTGTTCTCAAGAAACCTGCGTTATTAAAGGTAAAATTACAGACTTTAAGAATAATAAAATTATAGGTGCCAACATCCTTATTTCAGAAACTAAAAAAGGGGTCATTAGTAATGAAAATGGTGAATTCTTAATTAATATTCCTATTGATAAGAAAACAACATTATTAATTTCTCATATCAATTACACAGAAACAAAAAAAACAATTTTTCCAAAAAATGACACAAGCATTAATGTCATTATTAAAATGAAATCTAAAATTCTTAAAACTGTGGAAGTTGAACATAAAGATATTGGAGGGTCGCCTATAGAATTAATTCCATCAATTGACGTAACTAACATAGCTCTTCCAAGTTCTAATATTGAAAGCCTTCTGCCCTCTTTAGGTTTTGGTGTTCGTCAAAATAACGAATTATCATCGGGCTTTAATGTTAGAGGAGGTAATTTTGATGAAAACTTAATATATGTAAACGGGATAGAAGTTTACAGGCCATTTTTAGCTAGAGCTGGACAACAAGAGGGGTTAAGTTTTATAAACCCATCAATGATCGATAATATTTTATTCTCTGCTGGTGGCTTTGATGCAGTTTATGGAGATAAACTATCAAGTGTTTTAGATATAACATATAAAGAAGCCAAAGAGTTTGGAGCAAATTTTACAACGAGTTTACTTGGTGGTCAATTGCAAGTTCAAGACAAAGTAACATCTAGATTAAACTATAACATTGGCCTCAGATACCGAACCAACTCATATTTACTGGGGGCTTTAGACACAAAAGGGGAATATCGACCAAGATTTGGAGATTTTCAAGGAATGGTAAATTACTATCTAAATGAAAAATGGAAATTAAGTTTATTTGGTACTTCAGCAAATAATTTATTTAGTGTTAAACCACAAAATAGAGAAACTAATTGGGGTAGCATTAATGAAGCACTTAGATTCACTGTTTATTATGAAGGACAAGAGAACACTCAGTTTAAAACAAATATGGGTGCAATTTCATTAATAAATTCTGTAAATGATAATTTAACTCTTAAATTTTTCACCACATACTTTCAAACTGATGAAACAGAAAATTTTGATGTACTAGGAGAATATAGACTTGATGAACTAGAGAGAGATTTAAGCAGTGATGAATATGGTGAAATTGCATATAACAGAGGCGTAGGCGCTTTTTTACATCATGCTAGAAACAGTTTAAATGCGCAAGTAATTAATGCCTATCATAATGGAACATTTACAAAAGAAAGAAATAGAACCGACTGGGGAATTAAAGCACAACACGAAGAAGTTAGCAACATTATAAATGAATGGTATTTTATTGATTCTGCTAAATTTAGCATTCCCCATTATCAAGACAGTATTGGATATACCAATCCATCAAATATTCCTTACCAATATTTGGTATTAAACAAAACAATAAATGCTAACAACAGCATATCAAGTAATCGATTAAGTGGACATTTACAACATAGAATACGATTTTATAAACCAAAAACTATTCGAATTAAGGACAGCATTAATTCAAATGCTACAATAGACACTTCATTTACTGACGACCAATTTTTTACAATTACTGGTGGAATAAGGGGAAATTACTGGACATATAACAATGAATTTATTTTATCTCCTAGAGTAAACTTAAAATGGAAACCAGCTATATATAAAATAGAAGAAGGTAAACTCAAACGAAAAGACATCACCTTAAAAATTGCTTCTGGATATTATTACCAACCTCCATTTTACAGAGCTGCAAGAAATTTAAATGGCGAATTAAACCCTCAAATTAGAGCTCAAAAATCCATACATTTTGTCGCAGGTGGTGATATGATTGTTAAATTTTGGAACAGACCATTTAAAATTGGTAGTGAATGCTACTACAAAATATTAAGAGATATTATTCCCTATGAAATTGACAACATAAGGGTCAATTATTATGGGGAAAACAAAGCCAAAGGATATTCTACTGGTCTAGACATTAAAATTAACGGTGAATTTGTTAAAGGAATACAATCTTACGCTTCTTTGAGTTGGTTAAAAACACAAGAGGACATTAATAATGACCATTACTATCAATATTTTAATGCTCAAGATGAATTAATTATAAATGGATATACGCAGGATCAAATTGCTGTAGACTCTACCAAAATTGAACCTGGTTACATTCCCAGACCTACTGATCAAAGATTATCATTTTCACTTTTTTTTCAAGACCAAATGCCAGATGATTTGGATACTGAAAAAATTAAATGGAGCACAATGAAAGTTAATTTAAACCTTCTTTTCGGAACAAGATTACCATATGGCCCCCCAGGAGATGATAGATATACAGACACTTTAAGGTCTTCTCTATACAGAAGAATTGACATAGGCTTTTCAAAAGATTTAATACACAGCAAAACAGATAAATCAAAATTTAGCAGCAAATCAATCGTTCACAAAATTGAATCCATGTGGATTGCATTTGAAGTTTTTAATTTATTGGACATTTCAAACACAACTAACTATACTTGGATAAGAGACATTAGCGGAAGACAATATTCTGTTCCTAGTTTTTTAACTTCAAGAAGATTAAATCTTAAATTAGTAGCTCGGTTTTAACTAAAAAACAAATGGGAAATAAATCGCTTATTTTAAACAATGATGATATTCAAAAGAAGATTGCTAGAATCAGTTATCAAATCATTGAAAACTATTATGATGAAAAGGAAGTTGTTTTAGTTGGTCTCAGTAAAAGAGGTTTTTTATTTGCAGAGTTCATTTTTAAAAAATTAAAAGAAATAAACTCTAAAATTAATTTTAAACTACTAGAACTAAACATAAATAAAAACAATCCAAATCAATCTAATATATCTATAAAGCCAATAATTGATTTAAAAAATAAAAAAGTAATTTTGATAGACGATGTCTTGAATTCAGGAAGAACCCTAATGCATGCTGCAGCTTATTTATTAAATCAAAATATTAGTAAAATGAACACAATTGTTCTAGTAGATAGAAGACATAGACTGTTCCCAATCAAGGCTGATTGGGTAGGATTAACGTTATCTACCACACTACAAGAGCATATTAGAGTTAATTTTGAAAAGGATAATATTCTTATTTACTTAGAGTAAGTATTACTATAAGTAAGAAACTCGTCCGTCCTCAACATGATAAACTGCACCAACTATCTTTATCTTCCCTTCTTTTTCTAAATCTGATAAGATTGCACTATTCTCTCTAATTTCTTTTATAGATTGATGCACATTTGATTTAGTAACCTCTTCTACTTCAACATCACCATCTCTTTCTTGAACAGCAGCAATAGCTGGTTTAACTTTACTTAATAAAGCTGTAATATTACCTAACTCTACACCTTTACAAGCAGAGGTTACAGCCCCACACTTTGTATGTCCTAAAACTAAAATAGCCTTTGAACCAGCAACACCACAAGCATACTCTATAGAGCCTAAAATATCTTCATTGATGATGTTTCCTGCTACTCTAGCGCTAAAAATATCCCCTACACCTTGATCAAAAACTAATTCTACTGGAACTCTGGAGTCTATACAACTAAGAACTACAGCATATGGGAATTGTCCACCACTTGTCTGATTAACTTGAATATGTAAATCTCTATCCTTTTCATTTTTATCTAGAAATCTTTGATTTCCTTCCTTAAGCATTTCTATTGCCCTATCAGGTGAAATACTATCTTGAATTTCTTTTGTAATTGTTTTCATTACTAAAATTTTAATTAAAAATAAATGAAATAAATTAATTATTATTTAAATTTTTGTTAAAAATTCAATAGTATCTATTCCATCAGCATAATCCCACAATTCAGGTTTCTGAGCTGATCCAAAAGGAATTCCTCCTTCTCCAACTCTACACTGAATATTTTCATTATTTGATTGTAAATGATTCTCTAACTTTTTCAAATTATTATAGAACTCATAATGAAGAACACCTATTGGAGAAAAAATATTTTCATCTTCTTTCAAGATTAAAAATCCATTATCTAAAAAAGAAATACCTTCCATAAGGTAAATTGACCTGTAATATTCGTAATTATTCATGTATTTATTATGATTAACAACATCTTTGTATTTAAATAAAGCATTAAAAATAAGGTCAGTTGAATAACCTTCAGGCAGGTAAATTTTAGTAATGCTTCTACAACCTAACCCATAGTAACTAAAAATATCATCTGCCAATTTAGATAGCTCATCTGAATTATGATTTTCATTTACAACAGCAATAGAAGTTCTACTTTTTCTAAAAATATGAGGATAAGAACCAAAATAGCTTTCAAAGTATCTATTTGTATTGTCACTACCTGTTGCAATAACCAAATCAAACCCCTCTGATTTACCTTCGACTGTTTCAATTTGATTTCCAATTTCATTATCAAATAGTGAAATAATACTCAACATAGCAGGTATTAATTTATCATCATCTGAAGACAATTTAACTTTTACTTTAAACCCACATAAATATGAGCAAAGTATGTCATGCCAGCCTACAATAGGTAAATTTCCAGCACATATAATTAAAACAGTTTTATTATAATTAGAAACTGGCATTTCATACTGATTCAACCAAATATCAAGATTTGCTTTATTCATTAATTGAGCCCATGATTTAAATGCTTGAATTACCATATCTTTAGTGAACCAACCATTACTGTGGAAAGCAGTGTTAATCTTATTTACAAAATCATTGAATTCACTTTCAGAAACTCCAGTTTTATACCCCCCCCATTTCTTTTTTATAGCAACAGTATTTAAAAACTCACCTAATTGAGCAATTGCAGCTTTTCTTTGAACTATAGACGAACGAATCATAAATCAGTATATTTGTGACAAAAATAACAACAATCTGTTATGGCAATCAAAATAACTGATGAATGTATAAATTGCGGGGCTTGTGAACCTGAA
>CEUK01172651.1_pt1 | contig 13521 bp, 10 predicted proteins | sample 356451 | NCBI WGS metagenome assembly CEUK01 (sample SAMEA2622843, study PRJEB7988) | marine metagenome | isolation source: saline water (ENVO:00002010), including
CTAAAAAAATTAACTTCGACCTCTGTACAAGACAATTCCTCTGTTATTGTAGAATTTAACACCGATGTAGAATTAAAAGTTGCCTTACAAGATGTTAAAGATGCAGTGGATAAAGCCAAAAGTGATTTGCCATCTGACTTAGATATGGATCCGATGGTTATGGACATTGACTTCTCGGAGTTCCCTATTTTAAACATCAACCTTTCAGGAGATTTTAGTTTAGATGAGTTAAAAATCTATGCTGAATATTTACAAGATGAGATAGAGGCATTTTCTGAAATTTCTAAAGTTGAAATAACGGGTTTATTAGAAAAAGAAATAAAAGTTGAAGTGGACTTGCCTCGTATGGAAATGAGTCAAGTTAGCTTTAGAGATATAGAAGATGCTATTGCTTTTGAAAACACCTCCATTGCAGGAGGAGATGTGCTAATTGGAGATACTAGAAGAATGGTACGCACTTCAGCCGAATTTACTTCGGCCGAAGAAATAGCCAACATCATAGTTAAACATGAGAAGGGTAATATTGTTTATTTGAAAGATATTGCTTTGGTGACTGATGGCTACGAGGATAGAGAAAGTTATGCTAGGTTAAATACTCAACCGGTAGTTTCCTTAAATGTAGTCAAAAAAAGTGGGGAGAATCTGCTAGAGGCTACCGAAAAAATTATGTCCCTATTATCGACTGCCAGACAATCTAAGATACTACATAAAAATTTAACTATTTCTATTACTAACGACCAATCTGAGCAAACAAGAGACCAGCTTAGTAACTTAGAGAATAGCATCATTTTTGGTGTGATTTTGGTAGTTTTAGTGCTTCTCTTTTTCTTAGGTTTACGCAATGCCTTATTTGTCGGTATGGCAATACCACTATCTATGTTTATCAGCTTTGTGGCTCTAGGTGGTATGGGTACAACTATGAATATGGTGGTCCTATTTGCTCTTATATTGGCCTTAGGAATGTTGGTAGATAACGCCATTGTGGTTATTGAAAATATCGACCGTCTGTATAGACAAGAAGGATTTAGCAGATTGGAGGCTGCCAAACAAGGTGTTGGTGAAATAGCAGTCGCTATCATTTCTTCTACCCTAACGACTCTAGCGGCCTTTTTCCCACTCTTATTTTGGGATGATTTGATGGGAGAGTTTATGGGTTATATTCCTATGACTTTAATAATAGTATTAGGCTCATCTTTGTTTGTAGCATTAGTCATAAATCCGGTCTTTGCTTCTCAGTTTGTGAAAAAAGATGAGCGTTCTGCTCCGAACAGGAAGAAACTTAAAAAAACCTCTATTTACGCAGCTCTATTAGCTATAGTATTTTATATTACAGGATTCAGAATGTTAGGTTCTTTATCTCTAGTTTTTGCTTTATTGAATTTAGTAAATGGCTTCTACCTAACGCCTTTATCAAATACTTTCCAAGACAAGTTTTTGGTGCGTTTAGAAAGACGATATTCTAGAATTTTAAATTGGGCTCTTAAGGCTAGACAACCGCAAAAGTTATTAGCTGGAACATTTGGATTGTTGATTTTTTCAATTGCATTCTTTGCTTTAATGAAGCCTAATGTAGAATTTTTTCCTGTCAACGAGCCTAAGTACATCAATGTGTTTTTAGAAATGCCTGAGGCAACAGATGTTGTGGCAACTGATTCTTTGGCTCAAATTGTTGAGCAAAAAGTCACCACTATTTTGGAGCCTTATCAGCATGCTGTTTCTTCGGTATTGACTAATGTAGGTGCTGGAACTTCCGACCCCAACGAAATGGGAGGAGCTAATGGTATTACGCCTAATAAAGCTAGAATTACAATCAATTTTGTAGAATTTAAATATAGAGATGGTGTCATTACGGGAAATGTCATGAAAGAACTTTCAGCCTCTTTGGAAGGTATTTCAGGGGTAGATATTAGCGTTGATAAAAATAGAGATGGGCCTCCAATGGGGCGTCCTATTAATATGGAAATTACAGGAGATAACTTCGATCAATTGCTATTGATTTCTGAAGATATTCAACAGCTTATAGAAAAGGAAAATATTGCAGGAATAGAAGGCTTAAAAGTAGATTTAGAAATGAATAAAGCCGAGCTATTGGTAAATATTGACCGAGATATGGCCCGTCGTATGGGAATTTCTACGGCTCAAGTTGGCTCAACCATTCGTACTGCTTTATTTGGTAAAGAAGTGTCTAAATTTAAAGATGGTGAAGAAGAGTACCCCATTACGATTCGATTGGCAGACAAATATCGCTACGATGTATCTTCATTGATGAACCAACGCATAACCTTTAGAAGTCAATCCAACGGTAAGATTATGCAAATTCCTGTTTCTTCAGTTGCCGATTATACCTACAATAACACCTACGGTTCGGTTAACAGAAAAGATATGAAACGTCAAGTTACCATTTACTCTAACGTGATTGAGGGATACAACGAGAATGTTATCAACGATCAGTTGAAGAAACTATTAGCAGACTACCCTATGCCTGAAAGTTACGACTTACAGTTTACTGGCAAACAACAAGAACAGGAACAAACTCAAGACTTTTTATCCAAAGCTTTAATGATTGCTGTTGCTTTGATTACTTTGATATTAGTATCGCAATTCAATTCGGCTTTCAAGCCTATTATTATAATTATGACGGTACTATTCAGTACCATAGGAGTTTTCTTAGGTTTAGCCATTTTCAATATGGATTTTGTCATCATTATGACAGGTATAGGTATTGTTTCTTTAGCGGGTATTGTGGTAAATAACGCCATTGTATTGATAGATTATATCGATTTGTTAAAGATTCGTAAAAGAAAGGCATTAGGATTAGAAGAAAATACTAGTTTAAACACTTCTTTAACAGTAGAGTGTATCAAGCAGGCAGGTCAAAAACGTTTAAGGCCCGTATTGTTAACTGCTATAACGACTATACTAGGCCTATTGCCTTTAGCTACGGGTATGAATATTAATTTTGACACATTATTGACAGAATTTAATCCTAAAATTTTCTTTGGTGGCGATAATGCTATTTTTTGGGGGCCTATGGCATGGACAGTTATTTTCGGCTTGACTTTTGCAACCTTTTTAACATTAGTAATTGTGCCCGTATTGTACTTATTGTTCGATCAGCTAAAAAGAAAGATAGTTAAGATTTAATTAAACTACCAACTTCAATAGTGAATTCGATAAGCTGTAGATATTAAAATTTGTATATTTGTACCTCTAAAAAAAAAGCTTTGTCTTTACTAGAAAATATTAATATTCCACAAGATCTCAAAAAGCTCAAGTCATCAGACTTACCTGATGTCTGTGATGAACTTAGACAGTTTATTATCAATGTTGTTTCTTCTAAAGGAGGACATTTTGGTGCTAGTTTAGGAGTAGTAGAGTTGACAGTTGCTTTACATTATATTTTCGATACCCCGCACGATCAATTAGTGTGGGACGTTGGTCATCAGGCCTATGGGCACAAAATTCTAACCGGAAGAAAAGACCGTTTTCATACTAATAGAATTTATAAAGGAATTAGCGGATTCCCAAAGCGTTCGGAAAGTGAATACGATACTTTTGGTGTGGGTCACTCTTCTACCTCTATTTCAGGAGCACTTGGGATGGCTGTCGCTTCGTCATACAAGGGAGATGAAAATAAACAACATATTGCTGTAATTGGAGATGGATCTATGACGGCAGGTTTGGCATTTGAAGGTCTTAATCATGCGGGTATTGAAAATTCAAACTTACTTGTTATTTTAAATGATAACTGTATGTCTATTGACCCAAATGTTGGAGCGTTGAAAGAATACCTAACCGATATAGCAACTTCACACACTTATAACAAAGTAAAAGATGATGTTTGGAAATTATTAGGAAAAATAAGTAGGTTTGGGCCTAACGCACAGGCAATTGCTTCTAAGCTAGAAAATGCTATGAAGTCGGTACTACTTAAGCAAAGTAACTATTTCGAGTCTTTGAATTTTAGATATTTTGGCCCCGTGGATGGTCACGATGTGGTACACCTTTCCAAGGTGCTCAATGACTTAAAAGATATTCCAGGCCCTAAAATATTACATTGTCTAACTAAGAAAGGAAAAGGCTACGAGCCAGCAGAAAAAGGCAGCCCTACCAAGTGGCATGCTCCAGGATTATTTGATAAAAATACAGGAGAAATTATTAAAAGTGTATCTTCAGCTCCAGAACCACCAAAATACCAAGATGTATTTGGTAAGACTATTGTCGAGTTAGCAAAAGAAAATGATAAAATAATGGGTGTTACCCCAGCTATGCCTACTGGTTGTTCTTTAGGAATTATGATGGAAGAAATGCCAAAACGTGCTTTTGATGTTGGTATTGCTGAGCAACATGCTGTTACTTTTTCCGCGGGGCTAGCAACCCAAGGTATGGTTCCTTACTGTAACATCTATTCTTCGTTTATGCAAAGAGCTTATGACCAAGTAATACATGATGTAGCCATTCAGAATCTTAATGTAGTTTTTTGCTTAGATAGAGGTGGATTGGTTGGTGCTGACGGACCAACACATCATGGAGTTTATGATATGGCTTATTTTAGATGCATTCCCAATATGGTAGTATCTGCACCAATGAATGAGCAAGAATTACGTAATCTTATGTATACTGCTCAGCTCCCAAACAAAGGTCCTTTTTCTATTCGCTATCCTAGAGGTAAAGGAGTTATGATAGATTGGCAAACCCCATTTAAAGAAATCCCAATAGGTAAAGGACGTGAAATAAGTAAAGGAAATGAAGCTGCTATTTTAACAATTGGTCACGTGGGTAATTTTGCTCAAGAGGCTTTATCTAAATTGGATACTTATAGCATTGCTCATTTTGATATGCGCTTTGTGAAACCATTAGACGAAAATTTGTTACATCAAATCTTTAAAAAGCACAACAAAATTATTATTGTGGAAGATGGGTGTATTCAAGGAGGTTTTGGTAGTGCCGTTATAGAATTTATGGTTGATCATAATTATCAAGCGAATGTCAAGCGCCTAGGTATTCCTGATAAATACATAGAACATGGTACTCAAGCTGAGTTATGGAGAGAGTGTGAGTATGATACACAAGCTATTATTGAGAATATTCAAAAACTTGTAGGAGTCAAGAAAGTTGCTACTACAGCATAACAATCTGTATTTACTAAAAACTATAAAATTCTACAGATTTTATTTTAGTTTGAACCCGTCCATAAACTTAGTGGTATATTCTCCTTTTATGAAGTCTTCGTTGCTCATAAGTTGTAAATGAAAAGGTATTGTTGTTTTAATACCCTCAATAACGAATTCTTCTAGAGCTCTTTTCATTTTTGCTATAGCTTCTTCTCGAGTTTGAGCTACTGTAATAAGTTTAGCTATCATAGAATCGTAATTAGGCGGGATAATATAATTAGCATAAACATGAGTATCAATACGTATGCCGTGACCTCCAGGTGCGTGAAAATTAGTGATTTTACCCGGGCTTGGCCTGAAATCATTATAGGGATCCTCTGCATTTATACGACACTCAATAGCGTGTAACTGAGGGTAATAATTTTTGCCAGTTATCTTTATACCGGCAGCTACTTTGATTTGTTCACAGATTAAATCATAATCAACCACTTCTTCTGTTATGGGGTGTTCAACCTGAATACGAGTATTCATCTCCATAAAATAGAAGTTACGGTGTTTATCCACTAAAAACTCTACAGTCCCTGCACCTTCGTATTTAACTGATTCGGCGGCTTTTACAGCGGCTTTTCCCATAGCTTCTCTCAGCTCATCTGTCATGAATGGTGATGGTGTTTCCTCGACTAATTTTTGATGTCTTCTTTGTACCGAACAGTCTCTTTCTGAAAGGTGACAAGCTTTGCCAGTGACATCTCCAATAATTTGTATTTCTATATGTCGCGGGTCCTCTATGAATTTCTCCATATACATACTATCATTGCCAAATGCAGCTGCTGATTCTTGTCTTGCAGAGTCCCAAGAGGCTTCAAGATTAGCTGCTTTCCAAACCAATCGCATACCCCTACCACCACCGCCAGCAGTGGCCTTTAGCATTATAGGATAACCTATTTCTTTTGCTAGTTTTTTACAGTGTGGAAAGTCTTTGATTAGACCATCTGAGCCGGGTATGGTAGGTACTCCTGCCTTTTTCATAGTTTCTTTTGCTGCTGCTTTATCACCCATAGCTTCAATCATCTCAGGAGAAGCTCCAATAAATTTGATGCCATTTTCACTACATATTTTTGAAAACTTTGCATTTTCTGAAAGAAATCCATATCCAGGATGTATTGCATCGGCATTAGTAATTTCTGCTGCAGCTATTATATTAGGAATATTCAGATATGATTCTGAGGAGGGCCCAGGGCCTACACAAACCGCTTCATCTGCAAACCTAACATGTAAACTATCTGCATCTGCAGTGGAATAAACAGCGACTGTTTTGATACCCATTTCTTTACAAGTACGAATTACTCTGAGTGCTATTTCACCTCTATTGGCTATTAAAATTTTGCTAAACATAATACTGCTTTAGGAAGGATCAACTAAAAATAGGGCCTGGTCGTATTCTACAGGGGTAGAATCATCTACCAATACTTTAACTATTTTTCCACTCAGCTCGGATTCTATTTCGTTAAAAAGTTTCATAGCTTCTATCACACAAAGTACATCGCCTGCTTTTATACTGTCGCCAACATTTACAAAGGTATCTTTGTCCGGAGATGGTTTTCTATAGAAAGTTCCAATCATAGGTGATTTTATTGTAATGTATTTGTCATCATCATTAGTTTCAGCTTTAATTGGAGCATCTTCTGATGGTTTAGTTGTTGTTGCAGCTGGGGCAGATGCAGGAGTAGCAGTAGGTATTACCGCCGCGGGGGTTTGCGCCACAGGAATTTGCTGAATGATTGTCGTCTCTGGAACAGCACCTTTTTTAGCTGGTGATTTAATGGATATTTTTACATTATCAATTTCCAAATTGACTTCTGTTGCACCAGATTTTGCAACAAACTTTATTAATTCTTGAATTTCTTTAATGTCCATATTATAATTTTTTCAAAGATATATATTATTTATTATCGTATGCCCATTTTAAATAAATAGAGCCCCACGTAAAGCCTCCACCAAAGGCTGCTAAGATAAGATTATCCCCTTTATTCAATTGATTTTCCCATTCCCATAAACACAATGGTATTGTGCCATTAGTGGTGTTACCATATCGCTGAATATTCAGCATAACTTTATCCATACCAACGCCCATTCTATTTGCTGTAGCATCAATGATTCTTTTGTTGGCTTGATGAGGTACTAGCCATGCGATATCTTCACCTTTGAGATTATTTCTTTCCATAATTTCACCAGAAACATCTGCCATGCCTTTTACAGCAAATTTAAATACCGTTTGACCTTCTTGGTGTATGAAATGTTCTTTATTTTCTATGGTTTCTTTTGAGGCTGGGCGGTATGAACCTCCACCTGTCATACGAAGAAAGTGACGCCCTTCGCCATTACTTTTCATAATAGAGTCTTGTACACCCAAACCATCTTTATTGGGTTCTAGTAAAACAGCACCAGCGCCATCTCCAAAGATGATACATGTTTGTCGGTCGGAATAGTCCACTATAGAAGACATCTTGTCGGCGCCGACTACAATAATTTTTTTGTAATCCCCTGTTTCTATGTATTTTGCTGCAGTTGCTATAGAAAACAAAAAACCTGAACAGGCTGCCATTAGGTCGTACGCAAAGGCATTTTTAGCACCTATCTTATCGGCTATAATACAAGCTGTAGATGGAAACATCATATCTGGTGTTGCGGTAGCGCAGATGATGCAGTCTATTTCTTCAGCAGCAATACCTCTTTTATGTAGCAATCCTTCAATAGCACCTACACCAAGATCTGAGGAAGCTAAGCCTTCGCCTTTTAATATTCGTCTTTCTTTAATACCTGTTCGGGTGGTTATCCACTCGTCATTAGTATCTACCATTGTTTCTAACTCTTGATTAGTTAACACGTATTCGGGCACGTATCCATGAACGCTAGTTATTGCAGCTCTAAGCTTAGTCATTATTGAAGTTATTTAAAATTTTTGTTGTGAGGTCTGCTTCAACCACATCTGATGTAAGTACTATCATGTTTTTGATAGCAATAGCATTTGAGATACCGTGACCTATCACAACGGTTTTGTTAAGTCCTAAAATGGGTGTTCCGCCATAGTTTTCGTAATTGAATCTATCGAAATAGTCGTCTTCTATATGGCGTTGTTTGATAAGAGAATATACCGATTCCGCTTGTTTAAGTATAACATTTCCGCTAAAACCGTCACATACTATAACGTCACATTTGTCATCAAAGAGGTGTCTGCTCTCGATATTGCCATAGAAGTTAAAGTCTGTGCTATCTTTCATCATTTCGTGAGCGGCGATAGTTAGCATATTCCCTTTGCTTTCTTCTTCGCCAATGTTAAGTAGTCCTACTCTTGGTGTTTTTACACCACAAACGTGCTCAGCAAATAGAGATCCAAGAATACCAAATTGGTACAATACATCAGCTTTACAATCAGCATTTGCGCCAACATCTAGTATAACATTAACCCCACCATCTAATTTTGGTAATACAGATGAAATGCAAGGGCGTAATATGCCGGGAACTGGTTTTACAGACATATAGCCGCCCACGAACATAGCTCCAGTATTTCCAGCACTAGCAAAGCCATCTATTTGGCCTTTTTTGAGCAGACCGAAGCCAACGGCAATACTAGATTTGGGTTTTTGAACAAATGCTTTGGTGGGGTGATCGCCCATTTCTATGATATCGGGGGCGTGAACGATGCTAAATGCGGATGAATCGACTTGGTGTTTTTTAAGTTCGTTAGTTATCTGGTCTTGGTCGCCAATAAGAACTATTTCGATGCCATCGGCAAGGTTGTCTAAGGCTAATACGCTTCCTTCAATTGTCGCTGATGGGGCAAAATCCCCACCCATTACATCTATACCTATTCGAACTTTAGTCATAAAACAAAAGTAGACTTAAAAAGCTTTTAAAAAGTTTTTAAATCTACATGTAATACACACAAGATTGTTAAATCACGTGGGATAAATTATTTTTCCATTACTATTTTACCTTTATAGTAAAGTACACCATCTACCCAGTGTGCTCTGTGTGTTTGATGAGTCTCTCCAGTCGTTTGACATACGCTTAATTGTGGCGTTGTAGCTTTGTCGTGAGTACGTCTTTTATCTCTTCTTGTTTTAGAGATTTTACGTTTAGGATGTGCCATAATTTAAATTTATTTAGTCTTAAGTTGTTTTAAATTTTCCCATCGCGGGTCAATTGTTCCGTCAATATCTTCTGTCAATCCCATATGTTCGATGTGTTCTAACATTTCGGGGTTACACTCTTCTAATGATTGGTGTGTTCGTTTAGAGGGTAGCGATAAATGAACAAATTCGTAAATATACCGTGCTAAAGGTAGGGTATGTTCGTTTCTCGATAGAATGAGAATCTCATCACTTTCTACGCTTTCCATAATGTCAGAAAACTTAACAATCAATTCAAAGTGTTGATTTATTTCTTGTTGATAGTCTTCGGTACATCGGTCACAAGCTAAGGTTAAATATCCGGTAATGACAAAATCTAATTGCAGTAATGTTGCCTTTTTTACTAGATTAACAGTTATGATAATGTTAGCCTTTTCTATCTCAGAATAATCAAACATGGTAAAGAACGAATCTTCAATATCAAAGTTGAATTGGTGGCTGCCTAATTTTAAAGCCGAAAATTGAATTTCAAAATCTTTAGACTTAACCATAAATTCAGAACTTTTTCAAAGTAGCCTGCAAATGTAATAAAATTCCTTAAATCTATCCTTTGCAATAACAATGAATACGGACTAACGTTCTCTAGACTTTTCTTTTTTGGGTTGGGACGGTAAAATATTGCTATTTAGTTCTTGCCATTCTTGGCGTTTTATGTAGATGCCACATGCGGTGTATATGGCTTGTATGAAAGAGCTTTCAGAGGCTATATTTTTACCAGCTATATCAAAGGCAGTGCCGTGGTCAGGCGAAGTTCTAACTACTGACAATCCGGAGGTAAAATTAACGCCATTTCCAAAAGATAATGTTTTGAAAGGCACTAAGCCTTGGTCGTGGTACATTGCGAGTACTCCGTCAAAGGCCTTTAATTGATTTGAGCCAAAAAAACCATCAGCGGGATATGGGCCAAAGGCTAACAAGCCTTTGTCTTCGGCTTTTTGTAATGCTGGTATTATGGTTTTTTCTTCTTCTTGCCCAAGCAAACCATTATCCCCTGCGTGGGGGTTCAGTGCCAAAACAGCAATTTTTGGCTTACGAATACCAAAATCTTGAATTAAACTATGATTAAAGGACTCTAGCTTTTGCAGTATTAATTCTTGGGTAATGTGTTTGGACACTTGTTCTATGGGTAGATGACCCGTTACTAGCCCTATACGCAGTTCCTCGTTGAGCATTAACATCAAAGCTTGACCTTCAAATTGTTGTTCTAAAAATTCAGTATGACCGGGAAATTTGAAGCTATCGGATTGTATGTTTTCTTTGTTGATAGGGGCTGTTACCAAAACATCAATACTTCCGTTTTGTAGGGCTTGACAAGCTTTTTGAAGAGATTTCAAGGCATATTTGCCGCCATTTTCCAGGTTGCCATAATTGGGAACAAGTGTTTCTTTCCAGCAATTTAGGACATTTAATTTTTTGAGTTCACTTTCATTGATGGACTGTATTTTATTTAAGTTAATATCTTCTAATTCTAATTGTTTTATGGTGTCTTTGGCTAAATTGTAATCGCCGAAAACTATAGGAGTACAAAAATTTAGTATTCGTTTATCATTAAAGCTTTTTAAGATTACTTCTAGTCCAACACCATTGGTATCACCTATGGATATGCCTAATTTGATGGTTTTACTCATTAGCTTTTAGCTTTAAGAAAGTCGAACAATAAGCGTACGCCTACACCTGTGCCTCCTTGCCCTCTGTAGTTAAAAGGGCTTTGGGTAAATGCTGGTCCAGCGATGTCTAAGTGGGTGTAAGGGTAGTCAGTAAAATGCTCTAAAAACTTACCAGCAGTAATGGCTCCAGCTTCGGCACCACCTAGATTTTTGAGGTCGGCAATGGTCGATTTTAAATCCTCTTTATATTCTTCCCAAAATGGAAATTCTGCCAACCTTTCGTGCACTCTGTGTCCACTTTCTTTCAGATCAGATAGAGTCTTTTGGTCGTTGCCCATAGCTACAATACCTTGTTTGCCGATAGCTCGAGCTGCGGCACCTGTTAGGGTGGCTAGGTCAATCACAATTTCGGGCTTATATTTTTTAGCATAGCTTAGGGCATCAGCAAGAATCAATCGTCCTTCAGCATCAGTGTTGAGTACTTCTACCGTAGAACCGTCGTGCATAGTTATCACATCGCCAGGGGCATAGGCATTACCAGACGGTCTGTTGTCGGTAGCAGGAACTAATCCGACTACGTGTACCTTTAATTTAGCTTTGGCTATGGCGTACATTGTACCGACTACGGCTGCCGAACCTCCCATATCGCATTTCATAATATCCATAGAGTTGGGCGTAGGCTTAAGACTCAAGCCACCAGTATCATAAACGATGCCTTTACCAACCAAGACGATGGGTTTGTTGTTAGTCGCCCCTTCGGGCTTCCACTCCATAATGTTAAATGTAGGGGGGTCAATACTTCCTTTATTGACAGCTAGAAGTCCTCCCATTTTCATAGTTTCTATTTTGCTTTTATGATAGACTTCTACGCTAAACCCTGATGCCTTTCCTAGGGTTTCGATGTCCTTACTGTATTGGGGTGCAGTCAGGTATGAAAAGGGCTCGTTGACTAAGTCTCGAGCCACATAAGTCCCTTGCACAACCGATTGTAAATACTGAATGTCTTGTTCAGAGCCATCGAAGTGTAGCCCTATGGACTTTAAGCTATGGGCTTTTTTATCCTTAAAATATTTAAGAAACTGATAATTGGTTAATGCCAAGCCTTCGACAAATGCCAAACTTTCGTTTGAATTCTTGCAGCAGTCAACCACTGTGATATTTTCTATATTTTCTTTAATAATTTGAGGGTGTAAACTGTTGGCAGACAAGCGTGTTTTTTCCAAATTATCTGAAGTAAGCACCACAAAAACACAATGGCTGTATCGGTTGATAAGCATACTTTTTTGTTCGTTCTTGAGGGCTTTTTCAAGGTATGTCTTTTCGTCTGTAGTTAGTCCAAAATCCGTAAGATCATCTAATGATTTACACAGCAATATTAAGGATTGTTGTTTAGAAAAATCTTTTGAAAGAAAGAGGTGTAAGTCCATAATTATAATGTCGTATTTTTGTACCTCCAAAATTAGACAATTTAGATGAATGTAGACGCTTTATTACAACGAGCTTTAGCTTTTGAATTTTTATCGGCAGTAGAAGGTCAATATCTTTTTGAGCATGCACCTACTGCCGAGTTAATGTATGTTGCCAATGAGTTGAGGAAAATACAAAAGCCCGATGGTTTAGTCACTTGGCAGATTGACAGAAATGTCAATACTACCAATGCTTGTATTGCCAATTGTAAGTTTTGCAACTTCTTTAGACCTCCGGGTCATAAGGAAGTCTATGTTACGTCTATAGAAGAATATAAGCCTAAAATTGAAGAAACCATACGTTATGGCGGAGATCAATTGCTGTTGCAAGGTGGACACCACCCTGATTTAGGCTTAGACTTTTACACCAATCTGTTTAGTGAGCTCAAAGATCTTTATCCACAAATTCGCTTACATGCTTTAGGACCACCAGAAGTGGCTCACATTTGTAAGCTAGAGGGCAAAACTCACACCGAAGTTTTGACGGCATTGAAAGAAGCGGGTATGGATAGCTTGCCGGGTGCCGGGGCAGAAATACTTAACGATAGAGTCAGACGGCTTATATCACGAGGAAAATGTACTGGTCAGGAGTGGCTAGATGTCATGCGTGCTTGTCATCAATTGCACATTACCACTTCAGCCACTATGATGTTCGGGCACATAGAAACCTTAGAGGAACGCTTTGAACATTTGGTATGGATTCGTCAGGTGCAGTCAGAAAAACCAGTAGATGCAGACGGTTTTTTAGCCTTTATTCCTTGGCCTTTTATGGACGATGGCACTTTGCTTAATCGTGTTCGAGGGATAAAAAATAATGTATCTGCTGACGAATATTTGCGTATGATTGCTATTAGTAGAATTATGTTGCCCAATATTAAAAACATACAAGCCTCTTGGCTAACGGTTGGTAAGGAAACGGCTCAACTGTGTTTGCACGGCGGTGCTAACGATTTTGGCTCTATAATGATTGAAGAAAATGTTGTTTCGGCAGCAGGAGCACCCCATCGTTTTACCTACAAAAGTATACAAGAATCGATCCACAAAGCAGGTTTTGAGCCTCAGCTAAGAAGACAAGATTATACCTTTAGGGAAATACCCCAAGGCATAGAAGAACAAATCATTAATTACTAATGTTTACAGG
>CEUK01186444.1_pt1 | contig 13510 bp, 14 predicted proteins | sample 356451 | NCBI WGS metagenome assembly CEUK01 (sample SAMEA2622843, study PRJEB7988) | marine metagenome | isolation source: saline water (ENVO:00002010), including
TCATATGATGATGATAGTTATACATTAATAGCTTCATCAAATGTTTATTACTATTATAGCAGTATAAAAAATGCCGGTTTTTTTAGAAATCAGTACAATCAATGGTTTTTAGTGACAGATGTTAATCCAGGTACTGATAATTCCGCAACTAATCATTATAATACAGCTATGTGGGGAAATAATTCTAATTACTGTAATGGAAGTTGTCCCTCAGCTGGTTCTGTAGTGTATAACTCAGGAAGTGGGAGTACTACAAACTATGAGATTAATACAGCTTATGGAGGAAATGCAAATATGATTGCAATAGCTTATGGAACCATTAGCAGTAATGGCACAAAATATAATTGTTCAGATAATGTTTTAAGCGCTAGTTACAGCAACGGAACATGGACGGTTAGCTTTGATAATATAAGCTATAATTATTTAAATTGTACTGCAATAATAAGTCCAATAGATAATGCTGATCCTGTAATTCCATCTATTAATAGTGTAAGTGGAAACTTGTTAGTTAAATTGTATGGAGTCTCATCTGGAGGGAATATTCAAGGTAATGGATTTACTTTTGTAATTTACAAAAACTAAGGCCTTGTATCCTCTTGTTTTCCTGGACTATCTCTACTTATTCTGACCACCATAGCTACATCTCCAATGTTTTCAAAATCTACATTATTAGATAATGTACTTAGTATCATTTTGTCTTTTGCAGCCAATTCAATTAAAAAATTTCCATTTATATATTGGTCAGCTTTAAGATAAATTTCATCGTGATTTAGAAGTTCCCATTCTCCAGTTATAAAATAATTGAGAGTAGAATCATTATCATAATATTCACCTCTAACTAATCCATTTTCTAATAAATAAACTTTATAAAAAGAAGTGTCTAGTTTAAAATCAGGTAAGAAAGATTCCATAAAATTAGTAGATCCCCCATTTAATTCAACCGCATCGATGTACCATACCCCTTTTGTGATGTAATGATGATGAACTTTATAACAACTAGATAAAGTCATTAATGTAGAAAAGACAACAAAAAAGGAAAGTATTTTCTTCATAGTTTAGATTAAGTTGTTACAATATAACAAGAATATTTAATAGAATGGTTAAATTTAGAATCGTGAATGATTTTATAAGCACATATGGCCATTTACTAATCTACTTTTCCATTCCAGCAACAAGCGCCCTTGTTGGTTGGGGAACTAATGTTTTGGCAATTAAAATGACATTTTATCCATTAAACTTTATTGGTATCCCCCCCTATTTTGGTTGGCAAGGAATTATACCTAGCAAAGCAGCTAAAATGTCATCGATTTCTGTTGATTTATGGACTACAAAATTAATTAATGTAAAAGAATTATTTTCTCAAATTGATCCTAATAAGGTTGCTGAAGAAATGAGACCAGAATTTGATAGAATTGCAAAAGAGATTATGGATGAAATAATGTATGATCAAGCACCAGAAGCCTGGAAACGTATTCCTTCCACAATAAAAAAAATAATCTATAGTAGAATTTCAAGAGACATGCCTGAAATTGTTTCTGAAATGATGAGAGACATTAAAGAAAATATTGAAGATGTATTTGACATAAAAGATATGGTCATAAAAAGACTAACAAAAGATAAAGATTTATTGAATGAAATGTTTATGAAATGTGGTAAAGAGGAATTTAAATTTATTGAAAGATCTGGCTTATATTTTGGATTTGCCTTTGGATTAGTACAAATGGTTGTTTGGTATCTTTATCCAAAATTTTGGATATTGCCTTTATTTGGATTAATTGTTGGATATGCAACAAACTGGTTGGCTCTTAAATTAATTTTTGAACCTATCGAACCTATAAAGTTTTTAGGTGTTAGTTATCAAGGTTTATTTATTAAAAGGCAAAATGAAGTATCAAAAGAATATGCATACATGTTGGCTCATGATATTTTTACTTTTGACCGAATTTTTGCCTCAATAATAAATGGACCAACTAAAGATAAATTTATTGCACTTATTGTTGAACACAGCAATAAAGCCATAGATGATTCTGTTGGCATTTCAAAACCTGTTATTAATTTAGTTGCTGGTAAAAGAAATTACGATAAAATCAAAAATATAGCTATAGAAAAAACCATTCAAGAGTTACCTCAATCTATTAAACCTGTTTTTCCATATGCTGAAGAAGCTATGGATTTAGAAGCTACTTTTAGAAATCGAATGCAAAAACTTCCTCCAGGAGATTTTGTAGACTTTTTGAGGCCAGTATTTAGAGAGGATGAACTTAAACTTATTCTTGTTGGTGCTGCTCTTGGCCTAGGTGCTGGAATTGGTCAGTTATTTTTAGTATTTGGTTACTAATTATTTTTCATTGTTAATAACAATGGTATTCAACTAATATAAGTTTAAAGTATATGTATACTTTCGCACCTATGTTTAGATTTATATTTTGTTATCTTCTTTTGTTTTCATTTGCTTTTTACTCATGTGAAGAGAAAATTAATACAAATGAAATAGAAGCAGAAAAAAAAATCAAAAAAGCACCAGACTTTACTAATGAAATTGACAATTTAATTGACACTATAATTGATAATAGATCAATAAAAATTGACAATTACTTTTCGAGCCTGTTCAAAAAAGGAATTTTTAACGGTAATATTTTATTTGCAGAAAAAGGCAAAATCATAATTAAAAAATCTTTCGGATATGCAAACATCAGAAATAAAGAGAAATTAACTTCAAACCATACATTTCAACTTGCATCTGCCTCAAAACCTTTTACAGCCATTGCCACTTTGCAATTGATTGAAAAAGGGTTGATATCATTAGATGACACTGTTAAGAAATTCTTTCCAGAATTTCCTTATTCAAATATTGATATCCATCAACTTTTATCTCATAGATCTGGGATGAGTCAATACACTCACTTTTGTGATAGACCTGATAGTATTTGGCCAAAAAGAGATTCTACAATTACTAATGAAAATGTTATTCAAATAATGGCAGATATTGTCCCATTAATTAACTATCCTCCTAATAAAAAATACTACTACTGCAATACAAATTACATAATTCTTGCTTCTATTATAGAGAAAGTAAGTGGCGTAGAGTTTGAAAAATACATTTCCGATAGCATTTTTAAGCCTTTAGGTATGAAAAATTCCTTGGTATATAACCGAACTAATAAAGAATATTTAAAATTACCTACTCAAGGATATGAAGGCTCAATACCTTGGGAAGATGTTTATTTAAATGGATGTGTTGGTGATAAAGGTATTTACTCTTCCACTGAAGATTTATTAAAATTTGATAGAGCATTAAATCAAAACTTCTTAATTAGTGATTCCTTAAAAAAATTAGCTTATGAAGGTAAAAGCGAACCCTTTAGGATAAATCAAAATTATGGATATGGATTTAGAATATGTAACCAAAAAGAATTAGGTAAAATAATTTTTCATACTGGTTGGTGGAAAGGGTTTAGAATTTACTTTATCAAAGTATTAACTAAAGATCAAACTATTATTGTTTTGAACAATATTAAAAGAGGTCGATTTATGAATATTGAAAATTTGGCTAAACTTTTAAACTAATTAAAGTTTGTTTAATGCATCTAAAGAAGGTCTATAATTATTATCCAAATTAACCGACTGTAAATAATACTGTTTAGCACTTATCTTATCACCTATTATTTCTTTACATACCCCAATATTATGTATCGCTTGCACATAATTTGGATTTATTGAAATGGCCTTATTGTAATATTTTAAGGCATTAGAGATATGATTCATTTTATTAACTGTATCAATTGCATGTTGTCCTAAAAAAGTGTTGCCAATATTAAAATATGCCACCTCAAATGTTGAATCAATTCTAAGTACTTCTTCAAAAGAATTTCGTGCTAATTCATATTTCATATTAAAATGATAAAATACACCTTTATTTAAAAATGCCTCTAAAGCCATAGGGTTTATTTCAATAGCAGAATTATAATAATCAATAGCAAGTTGATTATTAATTTTTTCATATTGAAGTCCTAAATAAATATAGGCATCATAATAATTTGGATCTACTTCAATTGTCGTTTGAAACGAAGATATGGCTAAATTGCTATTCCCAATATGCTCATATATCATGCCTTTTATAAAATAGGCCTTTGCATTTGTTGAGTTTAATTTAAGAACATCGTTGACTAATACCATTGCCTGATCTGTTTGTTTGCTATACAAAAGAATTTCTGCTTTCAATAGTTTAGCTAAAATAAAATCTTCATCAAGTGATATACAATGATCTAGATATATCTTACATTCATCTATCATACTGACATCTTGATTAAAAACTGCAAATTCGTATAAAATCTCAGCCTTAGTATAATTTAATATCGCAGCGTCAGGAGAAACTGTAATTGCTCTATTAATATCTTCAATAGCTAATTGATATTTTTTTCTATTCTTGTAATAAATTGATCTTTTATAATAACCGTTAGAACTTTCAGGTTTTTGAATGATATAATTATTAATATTATTTAAATTAAGATCATAATTATTTAAAGAATTAATATTTTGATCGTTTAAATTGACGCTATCAATTTTATTTTTATTTGAGCTTTCATTACTAATTTCAGAACCTAAATTTTTTTCAGAATCTGAAAAATCACAAGAAATAAAAAAGGGTATTAAGAAAAAGTATATTATATATTTCATAAAAAAAGGGTCCAAATATATGAACCCTCAAATTTAATAGTTTCAATTATGAATTAAGAGTCTCAGTAATTTTATTTTCTAACTCTTCAAATAGCTCTGGATTATCATTTAAAATTTCTTTAACAGCATCCCTTCCCTGACCAAGTTTAGTATCTCCATACGCATACCATGAACCTGATTTTTTAATAATTTCAAACTCTACACCTAAATCAATAATTTCACCTGTTTTAGAAATTCCCTGACCATACATAATATCAAATTCTGCTTGTTGAAAAGGAGGGGCAACTTTATTTTTAACTATTTTAACTCTTGTTCTATTTCCTAAAACTTTATCAGCATTTTTAATGGCACTAGATCTTCTAATATCAACCCTTACTGATGAATAAAATTTTAAAGCATTACCACCAGTTGTAGTTTCAGGGTTACCAAACATAACACCAATTTTTTCTCTAAGTTGATTAATGAAAATACAACATGTATTGGCTTTACTAATAGAACCAGTTAATTTTCTGAGTGCTTTAGACATTAATCTAGCTTGTAATCCCATTTGGTTATCGCCCATTTCTCCTTCAATTTCAGCTTTAGGTGTTAAGGCAGCTACAGAGTCAATTACTATAATATCAATTGCGCCAGAACGAATTAAATTATCCGCAATTTCTAAAGCTTGTTCACCATTATCAGGTTGAGAAATAATTAAATTTTCAATATCAACACCTAAATTTTGAGCATAAAATTGATCAAAGGCATGTTCAGCATCTATAATTGCAGCTATTCCACCAGCCTTTTGAGCTTCAGCAATAGCATGAATAGCTAAAGTAGTTTTGCCTGAAGATTCAGGACCATATACTTCAACTACTCTACCTTTAGGGAAACCTCCAACACCTAAAGCTCTATTTAAAGCAATAGAACCTGTTTTAATAATGTCTAATTCTAATTGTGGCTCATCGCCTAATCTCATTACTGCACCCTTTCCATAAGATTTGTCAATACGATCCATGGTTGCTTTTAATGCTTTTAATTTTTCTTGCTTTAATTCTTCCATTTTTTCTAATTTTTACTCAAATATTCAACCATCACTACGTAAAGTAAATACGTAGTTTAATTCATAGCTTCTAAAATTTGTTTTGCATGATCATTAGTCTTCACTTTATTAAACATTTTTACAATTATATTATTTTCAATAACAAAAGTTTTTCTTAAAATGCCTTCATATTCTCGACCCATAAATTTTTTAAGGCCCCAACAGCCATAGGATTTAATAATTTCCTTATTTACATCAGCAATTAATGGAAATGGCAAATCATACTTAGCAATAAAATTTTGATGCTTAGCTGCACTATCAGCACTAACACCAACAATAGAATAACCCATATTTAGTAAATCCGTATAATTATCTCTTAAATTACAAGATTCTTTTGTGCATCCAGGTGTATTGTCTTTAGGATAGAAATACAATATTAATTTCTTATCATTAAATTGTGACAATGAAATGTTTTGATCGTTTTGATCAAGCCCATGAAAATCAGGGGCAACAGAACCTTCTTTTAGTTCACTCATAATTGTTTGTAAATTTATTTGACAAAGTAGCAAATAAGCACGAATATTAACAATTATTGTAATGTGAACTTATTAACACTTTTAATTCACATCTTAAACAATAAAAAATGAACTTTAACAAAATAACAGAAAGTGAATCTAATTATGACAATTTAGAACATAAATCTTCTCTAGAGTTGTTAAAAAACATGAATCAAGAAGATCAAACTGTTCCGAAAGCTATTGAATTGGTAATTCCTGAAATTAATGCATTAGTAAACAAGATTATTTCTAACATGAAAAATGGTGGTCGCTTGTTTTACATTGGTGCTGGAACAAGCGGAAGACTAGGAATTGTAGATGCTAGTGAATGCCCTCCTACTTTTGGAGTTCCTCATGGTTTAGTTATTGGCTTAATTGCTGGAGGAGACAATGCCATTAGAAAAGCTGTTGAATTTGCAGAAGATGATGAAAATCAAGGTTGGAAAGACTTAAATAAGCATAAAATTAATTCTAACGATTCTGTTATTGGTATTGCAGCATCTGGAACAACTCCTTATGTTATAGGAGCTCTTAAAAAATGCAATCAACAAAACATTTTAACCGGTTGCATTACATGTAATCCAGATAGTCCAATTCATAAAGTTGCCCTATACCCCATTTCCCCAGTCGTAGGTCCAGAATTTGTAACTGGAAGTACAAGACTTAAATCAGGAACAGCCCAAAAACTTATATTAAATATGATATCTACAACCATTATGATTGCTCTTGGAAAAGTTAAAGGGAACAGAATGGTAGATATGCAGTTGAGCAATAACAAACTAGTTGATAGAGGTGAAAAAATGATTATGAATGAACTTCAAATCAATTTAGAAGAAGCCAGAACCCTATTAAATAAATACGGAAATGTAAGATTAGCTATTGAAGGGGTTAAAAACTTCAAACCATAAAAGCCAGACGCTTATAAATCATTTCGAACATTTTAGCTAGACTATTTTTAGTCTTATCTGAAAAATCAATAATTAAATTTGATTTTGTATCACTCAAATTGAATGAAATTTTATTAATCTCTTCAAACAATTCATCAATAGATATATTCTCACTTCTTAGAGAGGTTAATAATTTATTTGGAAAATGATTAATATCAGTTGTCAATTCCCCATAAACTGCTTTATTTATTAAATCTTTATTAACTAAAGAAAATTTGCCTAAAGAACCATTAATATTTATTTTTTGAAGTAACTCTAATTTTGTTGAAAAATGAACTACATTTTCTTTAACTAAAACATTTAGGTCTCTATCAGAATATATCAAACCTTCTTTAATTGAAGCATTCTTATTAATTAATTCAATAAATTTAGATTGATTTGATAATCCAAAATTTAATATTAAGTCAGGAATTGATTCTACATTATTTGATTCTTCAAAATTATCTTCCCATTGCATGTCATTCCAATCGTCATAGTCTAAATCCTCTATTTTATCGCTAGGTTTATAATCCATATCAATTAAGGATAAAGAAAATTGACCATCAAACATTTCTACTATATCAGAAATTGTTATTCCATAATTTCTAAGTTCATCATTAATTTCTAAAATTTCTTTAGTTTTCATATCCTTTAATTGGCTCGCAATAGAACTTGTATTTAAGTTAGCCATTACAAAACCAATTAGTTTATTGTTATCTGTTAAAAATGTTGTGAATTTTTCATCTAAACCATTCCCAGTAATATTCATTTTAGCACCTGTTTCACTTTCAAAATTTAAAATTTCTGTTTCAAATGAAATATTTCCTTTATTAAAGTTTAATGCAAAAAAACTTTCTACAAAATTTACAGGCATTTCGTCAAGATTTAATCCTGTAAGATTCATCGCTTTTAAAGCTGAAAATATTTTTTTTGAAGATATATAGTATGAAAAATCATCTTCTCTTTCTAAATATTTTTTTAATGATAAATCTGTTTTTTCTTCACTGTTTGAATTTTCAAAATAGGACATTATTTTTTGTTCAGTAAAATCATTATTCAATGAAATTCCAGCAATAAAATTCTCAGCATTATTAGCAATTGTTAATTTTAATTCATTTAATTCTGAATACATAAAATTAATTTCCTCTTTATCTTTAACACTAACATCTAAAGTGGATTTAATGGTCTTTTCAAATGTTGCTTTATTTATTATTTCTCCTACAAGAAAAACAGCTCCATTTTGTTCAGATGTTTCAGGAACAAAAAAGAATTTATGATTGCCTTCAATCTTAAAACCTAAACTTTTACCATCAATAGTTGACATAGCAGTATTAAACATCATTTTTTGATCAACTGGAAGCTCGCTTTCAGAAACCCCCATTTTATTTATGATTTCAATTAAATTAATTGATGCTACCATTGAAATATCATTATCAGATAAAATAACATTGTTATCATTAAATTTTTCATCTTCACTACAAGATATAAAAACGAATAATAATAAAAAGGGATATAAAAACTTCATGATTATTTTTTTAATTTATAATTGATTTAATTCCAGGAAGTTCCTTTCCTTCCAAATATTCTAACATTGCTCCTCCTCCAGTTGAAACATGACTAACCTTATCTGCTAAGTTAAATTGATTTACTGCAGCAACACTATCTCCTCCTCCTACTAATGAAAATGAGCCATTTTCGGTAGCCTCAACAACAGCATAAGCAATATCTACTGTTCCCTTTTTAAAATTACTCATTTCAAATACTCCCATTGGACCATTCCATAATATAAGCTGCGAAGATAATATAATGTCTCTAAAAAGCTCAATTGATTTTGGCCCAATATCTAAACCCATGTAACCTTGTTTAATTTCTGAAATATCACATAAATAAGTAGGTGTTTCATTGCTAAATTCATTTGATATAATGGTATCAACTGGTAGGTGTAAATTAACCCCATTTTTTTTGGCTTTTGCAATAATTTCTAAAGCTGTTTTAATAAAATCTTCTTCAACTAATGAATTACCAATCGATCCTCCTAAAGCTTTTACAAATGTGTATGCCATTCCACCACCAATAATCAAATGATCAACCTTATCTAAAAGTCTAGAAATTATAGTAATTTTTGAAGATACTTTAGCTCCTCCCACAATAGCAGTTAAGGGTTTTTTATCACTATTTAATACTTGATTTACACTTTTAATTTCATTTTCAATCAACAACCCAAACATTTTATTTTTGCCAAAAAATTTTGAAATTATTGATGTAGATGCATGAGCCCTATGAGCAGTACCAAAAGCATCATTAATATATACATCTCCATGTTTTGCAAGTTTGGAAGCAAAAGTTTCGTCTCCTTTTTTTTCTTCTTTATAAAATCTAAGATTTTCTAATAAAAGGATTTCACCACTTAATAAATCATTAGAAATTTCTAATGATTTTTCATTTATACAATCATCGGCAAATTTGACATCCTTATTTAAAAGTTTTGTCAAACAAGGAAGTATTTGTTTTAATGAAAACTCATCTTCTGGCTTATCTTTTGGCCTACCCATATGAGACATTAAAACCACACTTCCTCCGTCATTAATCACTTTATTAATGGTGGGTAATGCAAGTCTGATTCTTGTATCATCAGTTACTTCGTTAGTAGATTTATCTAAAGGCACATTAAAATCTACTCTAATAAGTGCTTTTTTATTTTTAAAATTATAAGAATTGAAATTCATAATTATTTAAATGGAGGACAAATATAATAATTGAAAAAAAACCACCTAGCTATTTTTTATATTACTCAACTTGATATATTTATATAAACTTTAATAATGAAATTAATTTCTTGGAATCTTAATGGAATCAGAGCTGTTGCTAAAAAAGGGTTAAATGAAATTATAGAACATATGAATCCCGACATTATAGGTTTTCAAGAGACTAAAGCCCAAGACAATCAAGTACAAGAGGCTTTATTTGATTTGAGTGGATATCACATTTATAGCAATAGCGCTATTAAAAAAGGGTACAGCGGGACTGCAATACTATCTAAAACAAAACCCATTCAAGTTATTAAAGGACTAGGAATTGAAGAACATGATCAAGAAGGAAGAGTTTTAACTGCTGAATTCAAAAACTTTTACTTTGTTACCGTTTATGTTCCTAATAGTGGAGGTAATTTAAATAGGTTAACTTACAGAAAAAGGTGGGACAATGATTTTCTGAATTTCATTAAAAAATTAGAGCAAAATAAAATAGTATACATATGTGGCGATTTAAATGTTGCTCATCAACCCATTGATTTAAAAAACCCTAAATCTAACTACAATAAAACACCTGGCTATACACAAGATGAAATTGATGGAATGAATAATTTTATAAAAGAAGGGTTAATTGACACCTACCGTTATTTTAATCCTGATAAAATAAAATACTCTTGGTGGAGCTACCGTTTTAATTGTAGAGCAAAAAATATTGGATGGAGATTAGATTATTTCTTAACATCAAAAAAAGGAATTGATACTATTAATGATACTTTTATACTAAACGACATTATGGGTTCAGATCATTGCCCGGTAGGAATTGAAATAGAATAAACTATGAAGAAACAATTAATTAATACTTTGTTATTTACAATAAGTTGTATTTCATCTATAAATGCACAAGATCAAATTGAAAACGGAGACTTTGAAAATTGGGAAAATATAGGTTCATCAAATGAAGAGCCGATTGATTGGAGTTCTGTTAAGACTTCAGATAATGCTTTTCTTAGCAATACTGCTCCTCAAGTAATATTCAGGAATAATGATGCCCATTCTGGGTCCTATTCTTTAAAACTAGAAAATAAAACCATTTTTGGAGTAGTCGCTAATGGAATTGCCACAACTGGAAGAGTTCATGCTGAAACAAACCCAAATAATGCATATGTTTTTACAGATCAAAACAATACAGATTACAATCAAAATTTCACAAGCAAACCTGACAGTCTAATAGGATGGTTTAAATACTTTCCTCAAGGAAATGACAAAGGTGACATTCAAGTTTTAATCCATACTGGATATACTGAAATACCTACTAACGACCAATCAAATTGGATTGCTATTGCTAAAAAAGAATTTACTGGAAATACTTCAAACTGGACAAGATTTAGTACCCCATTCAATTATTTAAATAACAACACTCCATCTTTTATGATTTCTGTTGTCAGTGCTGGTGATAGTACAGTTGCTGTTGCGGGTAGCGAGCTATATATTGATGATTTATCTTTAGTTTATAATTCCCCAACAAATGATGAGTTAGATGATACACCTAATATGAATCTATGGTATCATGACCAATCATTATATATTAAAAAGTTAAATACTAATTATGAATACTTACTCAGAATTTATGACTTATCAGGAAAAATTGTCTTTAAAAGACAAATTTTATTTGGTGAAGCAAACATTTTATTGCCTCAAATTAAAGGTGGAATTTATGTCGCTGAATTAGAGAACATGACTAATAAAGAAAAAAATATAATTAAAATAAAAAGATAACTACTTTAATTGTTTCATCTTTTTGTTAAGATCATCAACTACTTTCTTTTGCTTTTCTACTTCATTATTTTTAGAGTCTTGATCAGAAATATTAGATTTTATGTCATCTTGAGCTTTTAAAATTGACGACTTCCAGTTCTCAATATTTTTTTCTAATTTTTCTTTTTCTTTTACTAAATGATCATACTCTTTTATTAATTGTGATTTTTCATGTTCTTCTTTTTTTATGGCATGACGAAGTCCTGATTTAGTGGCATCATTTGCAAACTTCAATAAAAATTTATCAAAAGCTTTAGCTTGATCTGGATGATCACCATGAGACAAATAAGCTCCCCCTAAATCAACTGCTACTGCAAATTCTATATAGTTAGATTTTTTAATACAAATTGCATAGGTATCAAATGTATTTTCACCCATTTCTTTATAACTTGCATTATCAGCAAAAAATTCATGTTTTTTTTCATCAACTTTTCCACCCCAATCTTTCATAACTTTTTTCCATTCTTTTTCAACATCATGAACTGTTGATTCATATATATTAATCTTAAAACTATTTTTTTGACCTTCTTTAAATGATGTATTAGATTCAAAAACATCAAATTTATATTGCCCAAAAATTAATTGTGAAGGAGTTAATAGTAAAATTAGTATATATGTAAAATGTCTCATTTTGGTTGTTTAATGTTTTCTTTTTCTAGTTTAAACTCTAAAAAATTAGTAGGATGTGAATTTTTATTTACAACGTTCATATTTACTTGAAAACTAGTTGAAGTTGAAAGTAAACCTCCTTTTAAATAAAAGGTTTCAAACCCTTCTTTAATAGCTTTTATATCAACTGTTTTACCAGAAACATCATTGATTAAAACGTTAGCTAATCCTTGTTTATTTGTCCACTCAAAACCAAGTACTTTTTCACCATCTAGTATAAAAACCTGTACAGAATCTATAGGTTTATCATTATTTGTAACCGTTATACTAATGTTGTTTTTCTCATCAGAATAATTTGAAGAATAATTATCATTATTCAAATAAGATCGTCCAACTAAAGCAATCAAGATAATTGAAATAATTAAAAGAGTTTTTTTCATTATTTAAATTTATTTTTTTCTAAACGCAAAAATTAATATAAGTTGCCACAATTAAAACAACAATCTATTTGCAAAAAAAATTTATGCAAAAATACAAAACTAAAGTTTCTTTACCCAACCCTCTATATTATGCCTTTTTAAAGCCTGTTTTCCTTCTTTGACAGAATCAAAAAAATCTAATACAACCCAAAATAAATTATTGTTATTGTTTACCACTTTGCAATTTGCGTCTAAACTTTCAGATTTTATATCCCTAAAATTTAATGCATTGTCTATATTCCTAAATGTTCCAATTACAACTAAAAAATCATATTCTAATTCCCTTATATTAAAAATATTATTTTTTAATTTGTCAAAAGGTTTATGTGCATTTATAGTAGATTTTATAGAAGAGCTATCATTATTAAGACTTACAGAATCTTGTATTTCATTTAAAGATGAATTGTTAACTAAATCATCATTTTGTTTTTTAATCGGTTCATTAGAAAAATCTGATTTTAACACTAATTTATTTTCAGCAACTTCATTATTTTCTTGAATTGGCTTTTCAACATCAAAATAAACCCATGAAAAAACAGTAAGTAATCCAAAAATAAAAATTAGAGGAATTAAAATAAATAACTTCTTTTTCTTTGAATTTTTTGAAAAATTAGAATCAGACAATTTAACTTGTTTAGTATCCATCTAATTTACCTTAACAGTTAAAAAAACATCT
>CEUK01078167.1_pt1 | contig 13508 bp, 11 predicted proteins | sample 356451 | NCBI WGS metagenome assembly CEUK01 (sample SAMEA2622843, study PRJEB7988) | marine metagenome | isolation source: saline water (ENVO:00002010), including
CTTTTTTGCACTATAATTGCTTTTAACAGTGCAAAATCCCAAGAACCTCCTATTGATACTACTCCTGAAAATGACTCTCTAAAGACTGAAAACGACTCATCAAAAACGCATTTATTATATAATTTTGGTACCGGACTATATAATTACAGAGGTGATGTTGGTTATATTGAAAATATCGGAACAACTGAAAATTTGCAACCTGCTTTTAATGCCGGTTTCGAATATAAATTAAATAGTTCTTTAGGAATAGGCCTTAATTTTGGTTACGGATCCTTAATCAAAAATGAAAATAAAGGCTCTTCAAATCGAAATTTTAAAACCTCTATAATCTCTGGAGGTTTCGTAACAAATATTCACTTTGCAAATGGGTTTATACTTGCCAAAAATAATCCAATTGACCCATTTATTTCCATCGGCTTTGATGTAATTAACTTCAATCCAAAAACTGATTCATTGGATGCTAATGGATCTATTTATTATTACTGGGGAGATGGAACAATCCGAGACATACCTCAAGACCCTTCCAGTACAAACAATATACTGGAAAGGGATTACGTATATGAAACTAATCTAATTCCAGGAAATGAACTAAATATCGCATACTCAATTCCTGTTTCAATTGGATTAAATTTCTTTGTTACAAATTATTTTGAAACACAGCTAAAGCAAACAGTTTCAGTGACAAATACAGACCTACTGGATGGTCATAGCGGTGGATCCCCATATGACATTTATATGTACTCTTCAATAAGCTTTGTTTTAAACCCTTCAGGAATAGGGTCAAGAAAAAGAAAATCAGTAGATTTTGATGATATTGATTTTGTTGCATTACTTAAAGTTGATTCTGATGGAGATGGAGTTAAAGATATAAATGACAGATGTAATGATACACAAATGGACATTGAGGTAGATCGTTTTGGATGTCCAAAAGATCGAGACCAAGACGGTATTCCAGACCATCTGGATTATGAAGACGATACAAATGACACAATCGCTCAAATAGATTCAAATGGAGTAACTGTTCCAGACAGCATTATTGCTATTAAAGCTTTAGACTCAATAGTGACCCTAAGAGAAGAATTATGCTTGTTTTATCCAAGTATGTGTCAAGGTGATGAAACGGATATTAAATTTGGTATACTAAATAATGGTTATGCTGATAGATCTCTAATCACAGCGCGAGCAGAAAGAAGTAAAAAACCAATTGAAGAAATTAAAATAGTTTGTGATATAAATAAAGATGGGAAAATTACTTCAAAAGAAATTTATGAAAGTATTGACAACTATTTTGATGGAAAAATTGATATAGAACTGGGAGATATTCATAAACTCATAGACTACTATTTTGAACAAAAATAACAGCATCCCCGGACATTTTAAATCAAACAATTCTATTTGAATAACAAATAATAAATCTTATCCAGCAGATAGCATTTAGTTTGTAATTTAGAACCATGAAATTCATAAAGTTTTTTTTTAGTAAAATTTTTTTCCTCAATCTATTTATAGCACTAGTTCTATTAATAGCAGGGTTATTTATTCTGGACAATTACCTGGATAATATAACAAGGCATGGAGAAAAAGTCGTAGTTCCAGACGTAATAAAGAAAAAAGTAAATGAACTGGACTCTAATTTAATCTCCAAAGGATTTCGATATGAAATAATGGATTCAGTCTGGGAGAGAAAACTCCCGAAAGGAATCGTAATTGATCAAAAACCAGCTCCAGGAGATTCTGTTAAACAAGGGCGAAAAATCTATTTAACAATTAATGCTCGATCGGACAAAATGATTACATTATCAATTGGTAGTATAATTAACGGCACTTCAACTACAAATGGGGCCATGGAATATTTATCAAGTATTGATGTTCAGCATGACTCAACCATCTTTGTGCCTCATGACTGGAATGACATTGTTTTAGGTTTTCAAGATGTTAATGGAAAGAAATTAAAGGATGGTGATAAGGTCAAAGCCGGATCTAAAATCAGACTTATAGTGGGCCATATTGGTGGCGAAAAAATTCGAACGCCAAAAGTATTGGGACTACCCTTAAAAGAAGCAGTTAAACTACTTAAAAAGAGTTTACTAAATGTTTCACCTATTGAAATTGGAGATGGTGCCTGTGTGGAAGGAGTTGATTCCAGTCTTGCTAAAATAACATTACAGCGTCCCGCATGCGGCAATGAAATAAAAATTGGTAAAGAGGTCTCGATATTTTATTCCTGTGATACTACGCTAAAAATCAATACTCAGTGTAAGTAATACCAATGGAAGAAGAATTTATCGATAAAGAATTATTTGAAGTATTCAAAGTAATTGTAGATTCAGGACAAAAACCACTTCGGATAGATAAATTTTTACTCGACCGATTAGAGGACACTTCGCGCAATAAAATTCAAGAGGCCGCAAAACTTGGAAATATTTTGGTAAATGACAAGTCCGTTAAAGCGAATTATAAGGTTAAGCCTGCTGATACGATTCAAATTGTAGTTCGAGAGGAGCCTAAAGTTCTGGAACTTATCCCTCAAAATATTCCTATTGAAGTACTATATGAGGATGATGAATTAATTATAGTAAATAAAGATGCCGGACTGGTAGTTCATCCCGGTCACGGTAATTATAAAGGAACATTAATTAATGGTTTAATTTATCATTTTGGAAAACTTCCCAAAAGTCCTGAATTGAATCATCGACCTGGATTGGTCCACAGAATAGATAAAAACACTTCAGGGTTATTAGTTATTGCCAAGACTGAGACAACAATGGCACATCTTGCCAAACAATTTTTTAACAGGACAGTTGATCGAAAATATCTTGCATTGGTGTGGGGAGATGTTAAAGAAGATGAGGGTACCATAAAAACAAATCTGGCAAGAAATTTGAAAAACAGAAAAATCATGGATACCTATGATTTTGAAGGAGATATTGGTAAACATGCCATTACCAATTATAAGGTAATCAAAAGATTGAATTATGTTACTCTTATTGAATGTAAACTGGAAACAGGAAGAACGCATCAAATCAGAATCCACATGAAATCAATTGGACATCCATTATTTAATGACCCCGAGTATGGAGGTGAAAAAATTCTAAAAGGACAAAATTCATCCAACTATAGAAAATTCATCCAAAATTGTTTTGATGAAATCCCGGGACAAGCACTTCATGCTAAAAGTTTGGGCTTTGAACATCCAACAAGGAAAAAAACTGTCAATTTTGAAGCTGAGCTACCTGAAGGTTTTAAAAAAATACTCAATAAATTTGAAAAATTAGAACTTAAATAGCAGCCATTAATAAATCTATGTCTTTGTATGGCAAATCAAAAGTTTCACCCAAAACCTGACTGGTCAAAATGCCTTTATACATATATATCCCATTCTTAATACCTGACTGAGCATGCATCATTTTTTCCAATCCCCCTCCTTCACCCATATCTAAAAGCAATGGCGTAAAAACATTGCTTAATGCATAGGATGCAGTCCTGCTGACTCTTGATGCTATATTTGGAACACAATAATGTGTCACGCCATACTTTTTATATACCGGATTTTCATGCGAACGCACTTCAGAGGTTTCAAAACATCCTCCAGTATCAATACTAACATCAATAATTACAGAACCATATTTCATTTCAGAAACCATTTCTTCAGTAATTACGCAAGGTGTTCTTCCATTTTTAGGGCGCAAAGCACCAATTACAACATCTGCATTTTTCAATGCTTTTTTTAATAACTTAGGCTGCATAATGGATGTATAAACGCGTTGTCCTAAATTATTTAATGTTCTTCTTAATTTATGAGATTCATCATCAAACAACTTAATACTGGCGCCCAATCCCAATGCTGCCCGAGCAGCAAATTCACCTACTCCACCAGATCCTAAAATAACTACTTCGGTAGGTTTAACTCCAGGTATTCCCCCCATCATAACACCATGCCCTCCATTTGCATTACTTAAAAGTTCAGCAGCAATTAAAATAGATGTATTTCCTGCTATTTCACTCATGCTTCTCACAATCGGGTAAACACCCTCCCTATCCTTAATAAAATCATAAGCAATTCCCGTAACTTTCTTCTTCATTAATTCTTTAATGCAGTCTTTGGGTTGAGAAGAAATTTGTAAAGCCGAGAATAAAACCTGCTTTTGGTTAGCATTTAATAATTGAATCTCCGCTAATGTAGGTGGGGCAACTTTAATAATAATATTAGCTTTATATACTTCTTTCGATTCATATACAATTTCTGCGCCTGCTTCACTATAATCTTTATCTGTAAAGTTAGCAGCCTCACCAGAATTTGATTCAATGATTACACGGTGTCCATTATTTACAAGTAAACCGACACTATCTGGAACTAAGGCAACTCTATTTTCCTGCAAAGCTGTTTCTTTTGGAATACCAATAAATAAACTTTGCTCCCCTTTGGCAATCTCCAACATCTCCTCTTTTGGCATTAAACCACTCTCTGTCAAATGCTTAATTAAATCTGATGATTTCATTTCTTAATCAAATTTATATGTTCTACTATTTGAATCAACTTTTATATCAACCTCAAGTATTTCTCTTTTATCAGGAAGAAATGCTTCGATTTTATCAGGCCACTCAATAAGACACCACTGGTCTGAGTATAAATATTCTTCTATGCCAATATCAAAAGCTTCTTTTTCATTCTCAATTCGATACGCATCAAAATGAAAAACTTCTTCTTTACTTCCTGAATACGCATTAATGATTCCAAAAGTTGGACTACTAACATTTTCTTTTACACCTAATTTTAAACAAATTTCCTTAATCAGGGTAGTTTTACCAGATCCCATTTCGCCATTAAAAACAATAATCCTCCTTTTTTCTGCCTTATTAATGATTTGAAAAGCGACATTTCCAAGTTCATTTATATCTTCTGTTTTTATCTTCATTGTCTGGTTTTCATTGTAATAACAGGCACAATAATTTCATCCATACTTACCCCTCCATGCTGTAATGTATTTTTATAATGATTTGAATAGTGATTATAGTTATTCGGGTAAGCAAAAAAATCATTATTCTTCGCAAAAATATATCGAGTACTTATATTCAATTTAGGTAAAAAACCTTTCTCAGGCCGATCAATTTCAAAAACATCTTTTGCTTTGTATTGCATATTCCTTCCAGCTTTATAACGAAGATTACTACTAATATCTTTATCTCCAAGCACTTTTTTAGGATTATCTACCAAAACAGAACCATGATCCGTAGTTAAAATAACTTTTGATCCGGTTCCTCTCAGCAATTTTAACATTTCAAGCAATGGGGAATTCTCAAACCATGATTTGGTAATACTCCTATACCCTTTCTCATCTTCAGCCAGTTCCCTCATTACTTTAAAATCAGTTCGGGCATGAGATAAAGTGTCAACAAAATTATATACAATTACATTTAAGTCATTCTGTTTTAACTGATGAAAATTATCCAGTATTTTTTTTGCTTTGTACAAATTGGTAACCTTATTGAAAGAAAATTTTGTATTTGCTTTACCATATCGTTTTAATAATTCTTTTAACAGATCCGATTCATTTTCGTTTTTTCTTTCATCCTGATTTTCATCAATCCAAAGATTTGGATAACGATTTTGAATTTCTGAAGGTAATAGTCCGGCAAATAATGAATTGCGGGCAAACTGAGTTGCGGTAGGTAAAATTGAATAATAACAATCGTCTTCCTCAATTATAAAATGCTTTGAAAACTCAGGTTGTAAAACACGCCATTGATCGTACCTCAAACAGTCCATTACAATCAAAAACGTGGATTCCTGATTCAACTCAGGAATTAACTTCTCTTTCAATAATGTATGCGACATGAGTGGAGTATTTCGATCGGAATTATTTAACCAATCAAGATAATTTTGTTCAATAAACCTACAAAAAGAATTGTTTGCTTCCTGTTTTTGAGACTTTAAAATATCTGACATCCCAGACTCATCCGCATTTGACAACTTTAAATCCCAGTACACCAATTGCTTCTGAATATTAATCCATTCACGAGCATCAATTCGATTGGATATCTGCATGCTTATCTGCCTGAATTCTTTTTGATATTCTGAGGTCGATTTTTCGGTAATCAGCCTTGAATTATCCAATATTTTCTTGAGCGATAACAAAATCTGATTTGGGTTGACGGGCTTAATCAAATAGTCAGAAATTTCTCCACCTATCGCTTCTTCCATAATATGCTCCTCCTCACTTTTTGTTATCATCACAACAGGAAGACTTTTTCTAAGCTTTTTTATTGAAACAAGAGCATCCAAACCTGTTATACCTGGCATATTTTCATCCAGAAAAACCACATCGAAGTGAAACTCTTCTACTTTTTCTATAGCTTCGTCGCCACTTTTTACTGCAGTTACGGAATAGTTTTTTTCTTCTAAAAACAAAATATGAGGTTTTAGCAACTCAATTTCATCATCTGCCCATAATATTTTTACCTTATCCATTAAAAAAACTTAGTTTTGTTGATGTCTTCCTTAAAAATAGGTATTTAATACTTGTTACGTTTTAAGGCTTCAAAAAAAAACACTAATCGAAACAAAAAGAAATAAAAAGAAAATTATAAACGATCCCATTTATGGGTTTGTTCATATTGCTTACGATATTGTATTTGATATCATTGAACACCCTTTTTTTCAAAGATTAAGAAGAATAAGACAATTAGGTTTGACAAGTATGGTCTATCCTGGTGCATATCACACAAGATTTCATCATGTAATCGGGGCAATGCATTTAGCCAACCAGGCACTGGAGACCTTGAAATCAAAAGGGCATAAAATAACTGATGAAGAAAGTAAAGCAGTTATTTGCGGGGTACTTTTACATGATATCGGACACGGCCCGTTTTCTCATGCATTGGAGTACACCATCACAAATGGTATTAACCACGAAGAACTTTCTATTTTATTCATGGAAGAACTGAATAGAGAATTTGACGGTCAACTGGATTTAACGATTAAAATATTTAAAAATACCTATCCTAAAAAATTCCTGCACCAGCTTGTAAGCAGTCAACTGGATGTTGATAGACTGGACTATCTAAATAGAGATAGCTTTTATACCGGTGTACATGAAGGTATTATAGGAGTAGATAGAATTATAAAACTCCTTAATGTACATAATAACGAACTGGTAGTGGATGAAAAAGGTATTTATTCCATTGAAAAGTTTCTTGTAGCTCGACGAATCATGTACTGGCAGGTTTACTTGCACAAAACCGTTGTTGCAGCAGAGTTTTTAATTATCAATATTTTAAGAAAAGCCAAAGAATTGGTGCAATCAGGTGAAGATCTGTTTTGTACAAATGCACTTAAACTTTTTTTACGAGCGAACTTCACGTTGAATGATTTTAAAACAGATACAGGATTATTAAAAGCATTCTCTGAATTGGATGACTACGATGTTTTTACCTGCGCTAAACAGTGGTCCAATCATTCTGATAAAACCTTATCCACACTTTGCAAATGGATGATTAATCGAAAACTATATAAGATTAAAATTGTATCGGATAAAGTATCTGAAACAACAATAGATGATTACAAACAAAAAACAATAAAGGAATTGAATATTCCTGAAAGAGATACTAAATATTTTGTTTTTAGTGAAACAATAGAAAATAACGCCTACAATCCTAAAGAAGATAGAATTAGTATTCTTTACAAAGACAAAACTACAAAAGACATTGCCGAAGCATCTGACCAGTTAAACATATCAAGTTTATCGAAACCGGTAAAAAAATTCTTCATTTGTTATCCAAAAACAATCCAAACATGACATTTACAGCCCAACAAATAGCACTTCTTTTGCAAGGAGAAATTGAAGGAAACCCTAATGCAGAAATCACAACTTTTGCAAAAATTGAAGAAGGATGTCCGGGAGCACTTTCTTTTTTAGCTAATATCAAATATGAAGAGCACATTTACTCTTGTAAATCATCAGTTGTTATTGTAAATAAAGATTTTGAACCACAACACGAAATTAAACCAACTTTGATCAGAGTACCAAGTGCTTATGAAGCATTTGCCACTCTACTTCAAAAGTATCAAGAAATGAACCCCAGAAAAACAGGTCGTGAAAGCCCTGTTTTCATTGGTGAAAATTCTACTATCGGTGAAAATGAATTTATTGGAGCCTTTGTAAGAATTGGAAAAAACACAAAAATCGGAAAAAATGTGAGTATATCTCCAAATGTAGTTATTGGCGACGATATTGAAATTGGAGACAATACTTTAATTTATGGCAACACCACAATTTACGATGGATGTGTAATTGGAAAACATGTAACCATTCATAGTAGTTCAGTAATTGGAGCTGATGGTTTTGGTTTTGCACCAAATTCAGAAAATGAATACAACAAAATCCCACAAATTGGCAATGTAATTATTGAAGACAGAGTTGAAATCGGAGCCAACTGCTCTATTGACAGAGCCACCATGGGATCAACAATTATTAAAAAAGGTGCAAAACTGGATAACTTTATTCAGGTCGCACATAATGTGGAAATTGGAAATAATACAGTTATTGCAGCTCAAAGTGGTATTGCCGGATCAACAAAAATTGGAAGAAACTGTATGATCGGAGGTCAGGTTGGAATCGTTGGCCATATCACAATTGCTGATGGAGTCAAAATTGCCGCACAATCCGGAATCAGTAAAACGATCAAAAAGGAAAATTCAATTTGGCAAGGTTCACCAGCATCTGAAGTCAAAGAATATAGAAAAAGCTTGATAGGATTCAGAAACCTGCCTTATATTCAGGAAAAACTGAACAATCTAGAAAAAGAAATCGCTAAATTGTCCCATCAAGAATAAAAGCACTATTTTTGTCTCCCGAGAATCGATTTATGGGTGATAAACAAAGAACAATTTTAAAAGAAGTTTCTTTAAGAGATGTTGGTCTGCACTCCGGTCAACAAGTGAATTTAACCTTTTGCCCTGCGGATGAAAATTATGGGATAAAGTTTCAACGAATCGATCTGGAAAGCCAACCCATTATTGAAGCTGATGCAGATTTAGTTACTGAAGTTCAAAGAGGAACTACTCTAACTAAAAATGGAGAATCAGTATCTACTATTGAACACGCATTAGCTGCACTCACTGGTTTAGGTATCGATAATTGTCTAATAAAAATTGATGCTCAGGAAGTTCCTATAATGGATGGTAGTTGTAAACCTTTTATTCAAATTTTAAAGTCAGCAGGAATTAAGAATCTTGAAGCACCAAAAAAATACTTTGAGATAAAAAAGCCAGTTAAATTTGTAAATGAAGAAAAAGGCATTGAATTAATTGCACTGCCTGATGATCATTACAACATAACCTCAATGATTGATTATGACTCCCCCGTTCTTGGAAAACAATACGCAACGTTAAATAAAATTGAAGATTTTGAGGAGGAAATAGCATCATCCAGAACATTTTGTTTTCTTCATGAGCTGGAGTTCCTGGCTCAAAATGACTTGATAAAAGGTGGTGATTTAAGCAATGCCATTGTTGTTGTTGACAAAGTTATTGAAAAAGAAAGACTAATTGAGATTGCTAAACTTCTTGGAAAACCTTCGGTAGAAGTTAATAAAGAAGGAATCTTAAACAATATTGAATTACGCCATGCGAATGAAGCGGCAAGGCATAAATTATTAGATATTGTTGGCGACCTGACCTTAGTAGGACGTCCAATAAAAGGGAAAATAATAGCTTCGAGACCCGGGCATGGCCCAAATACAGAATTTGCCAAACTAATTAAAAAAAGCATCAAAGAAATGGAAAGCCAACATGACGTTTCAAAAACAGTTTTAGACGTAGAAGGAATAAAGAAAATACTTCCTCACCGACCTCCAATGTTAATGGTAGATAAAATCATTGAACTTAGCCCAGAAAAAGTAGTTGGAGTCAAAAATGTAACAGTTAATGAAGATATCTTCAGAGGACATTTTCCTGATCAACCTATTTTTCCGGGAGTACTTCAAGTAGAAGCCATGGCTCAGGTAGGAGGGGTTTTGGTTTTATCTCAATACGAAGATCCCGAAAATTATCTTACATTTTTCATGAAAATTGATAAGGTTAAGTTCAGAAAAATGGTTGTTCCAGGCGATACTATTGTATTCGAAATCAGCTATGTATCACCTTACAGAAGAGGAGTTGCTCACATGGCTGGTAAAGCCTACGTAAATGGAGAATTAGTAACCGAAGCAGAAATGATGGCTAAAATTCAAAAAGTAAAGTAGAATAAAATGCACCAACCTTTAGCATACATACATCCTCAGGCAAAAATTGCCAAAAATGTTGTTATAGAACCTTTTGTTACCATTGAAAACAACGTTGAAATTGGTGAAGGAACATGGATTGGGCCAAATGTTACCATCATGGAAGGCAGTAGAATTGGGAAAAACTGCCGTGTTTTTCCAGGGGCTGTAATTGGAGCTATCCCTCAGGATTTAAAATTTAATGGTGAAGATTCTCTTGCAATTATTGGAGACAACGTTACAATCAGGGAGTGTGTTACCATCAATAGAGGAACAGAAGATAGACACAAAACAAAAATTGGTGATAATGTGCTGTTGATGGCATATGTTCACATAGCCCACGACTGTTCGGTTGGTGATAATGCAATTCTGGCAAACAGCACCAATTTAGGTGGTCATGTTGACATTGATGAATTTGCTATTTTGGGTGGTGGGACTTTGGTACATCAGTTCTGTCACATTGGTAAGCATGTTATGTTAAGTGGAGGGGCGCTTGTAAATAAAGACATCCCACCTTATGTAAAAGCAGGACGTGACCCTATATCGTATATTGGTGTTAATTCCATCGGGCTTAGAAGAAGAAACTACTCTCCCGAAAAAATTCAAGAAATTCAGGAATTATATAGAATCATATATCTAAAAGGATTGAATAACTCCCAAGCTGTAAATTATATTGAAGCAGATGTGAAAGCAAGTAAGGAAAGAGATGAAATCATTTCCTTCATTCAGGATTCCAAGAGAGGTATAATGAAAGGATATTTCAAATAAAAAAAACTATTCGAATGGCAACTACTGCTGACTTTAGAAACGGACTTTGTATAAACTTCAATAATAAACTTTGTAAAATTATTGAATTTCAACATGTAAAACCCGGAAAAGGACCTGCATTTGTAAGGACAAAATTGAGAAACCTGGAAAATGGAAAAGTTATCACAAATACCTTTACAGCCGGTATAAAAGTTGAAACAGTAAGAATTGAAACAAGAGATTATCAATTTTTATACAAGGATGACATGGGATACAACCTGATGAATTCAGAAACCTACGAGCAATCTGCCGTTGCTGAAGAATTAATTAGTGCTCCACGATTTTTAAAGGATGGAATGCAGGTAGAAGTTATGGTTCATGCTGAAAATGAAGAAATTCTTGGTGTAGAGCTGCCTCAATATGTTGAATTTGAAATTACGTATACAGAACCCGGAATAAAGGGTAATACAGCTACGAATGCCACAAAACCGGCGAAAATTGAAACAGGAGCTGAGGTAAGAGTACCTTTATTCATTAATGTTGGTGACTGGGTTAAAATTGACACTCGGACTGGAGATTATAATGAAAGAGTTAAAAGATAATTTTCATCCTCTTTCGAAAAGATATCCGTCAGTATTTTAAGTCTTTACACATTCAATTAATTTTTTTAATTTCATTCTCCCTAAAGAATTTTAATGGTGGATTAATCCCTATATTCTTAAAAAAAGTGTAAAAAAATGGCCTTAAAATCCTTAACGAGAGCACAGAAAAAAATTAAGATTAAAGATCTTAAATTAAACGCTTTACTTGAAGTTACGCTGGCCATTAATAGTAATGTATCCAAAGAGAAGCTTTTTGAAATATACAATAATGTACTCAGGGAGTTGGAAATTGAAAAAATTGCACTTTATATCTACGAATCAGAATGGAACCTTGCTACCTTCTATGGTTTAAAAGCTGAAGAAATTTCCATTAATGTAGAAGATGATCTTCTGAAATATGAAGAAATAGAAGAAGTCAACTCCATAACAGATGGGATTTTTAAGGAGTTTGATATTTTGATTCCTGTGTATCATAAAACAAAACCATTAGCTTACCTGCTCATAGGAGATATAATTAACGAAGCAATTCAGATTAGCCCAATAATAAAGCATTTGCCGTTCATTCAAACTTTTACCAATATTATAGCTGTTGCTATTGAAAACAAAAACCTTGCAAAAGAAGCGATTCGTCAGGAGAGGATAAAAAAAGAACTTGAGCTGGCCAGTGAAATGCAAACAATGCTTTTGCCCACAACTCTTCCAAACGACAACAACCTTGAAATTTCAGCTTTCTACAAAAGTCATCAGCAGGTTGGTGGTGATTATTATGATGTCATATGGGTAAATAAAACAGAGATTGCAATGTGTATAGCTGATGTCTCAGGAAAAGGCGTTTCTGCGGCAATTTTAATGAGTAATTTTCAAGCAAATTTAAAGGCAGGGGTAAAACATTCCGTGAGTTTACCCGAACTAGTGCAGGATTTGAACGAAAAAGTAATTAGTAGCGCTAAAGGAGAAAAATTCATAACAATGTTTATTGCCACTTATAATATTGAAAGTCGACAACTTACTTATATTAACTGTGGTCATAACCCTCCGGTTTTAAAAAACGGGACTGAAATAATTGAACTTGAGGACGGTTGTCCCGGTTTAGGAATGTTGGATTACCTGCCCTCACCAAAAATTGGGATCATAGATGTTTTACCTTCTTCAACTTTAGTGACCTACACAGATGGACTTGTAGAAGTTGAAAACAACAATCAGATTGAATACGGAACTCAAAAAGTAAAAAAAGCTATTCTAAAATGTCCGGATACTTCAATGGAGGAACTTAATCGGTACTTAATTGATGATTTAACGAAATTTAAGCAAGATAAGCCTTTTGTTGATGACATTGCTATTCTTAGCTGTAAATTCATTTAATTCTTAACCAGCTTCAATGCAAGAATCCCATATCGATCAGATGTATCGCTATGATTAAAAGGAACATTCTCACGTAAACTTTTATACATATTACTTCCTTCGAAATGTTTTTCCAGTTCAACCGTAAATTCAGGTTTAAATTTTTCTGATATGTCCCAATCAAAATTACTTGGTTCAGCAACTGTAGGGAAAGAATGAATGTCTGCAATTAATAGAAACTTGCCCTTACTTTTTACAACACGCTTAATTTCCTGAATACACGTATCCAGATCATCAACATGGTCCAGCGAATTTAAAGATGAGACAAAATCAAAATAATTGCTATCAAATGGGATTTTCTCAGCACCCGAACGAACATAATTCATTGAATGATTTTTACCTTCCATTTTAACATATTTATCAGCTAATGGGTCTAAACCATATCTTTCTTTGGTGTTGTTGGCCCATTCCAGACTTCCTCTTGGGCCACAGCCTAAATCTATAATTTTTTTTCCTTCGTAATCATCATAAGACAATTCAAAAAAAGTAGTAAAAAAT
>CEUK01166856.1_pt1 | contig 13497 bp, 10 predicted proteins | sample 356451 | NCBI WGS metagenome assembly CEUK01 (sample SAMEA2622843, study PRJEB7988) | marine metagenome | isolation source: saline water (ENVO:00002010), including
TGCTGTACACAGGCTCAATTCTGATGAAATACTCAGAGATAATATGATAAATGAGGGCTTTAAATATGCCCAAAAATTTACTGACCAAAATGTTGCATCAAATCTGATAAGAGTTTACCAAAGCGTTCTCAATCAGGCATAAAAAAGCCCCAACAGGTGCTGAGGCTTTCAAATATCGTAATTGTGGAATTAGAAACGGCGTGATTTCTCGCGCTGCTCGCTCTCATTACAACGAATGGGTCTCCCCATCACTTCTTTTCCTTCAAGAGCTTCGATTGCCGCAGCTCCTTCATCATCGTTTGGCATTTCAACAAAGCCAAAACCTCTAGAACGACCAGTTTCACGATCGTGTATTACTCTAGCACTATCAACAGTGCCGTGAGCTTCAAATGTTTGCTTAAGCGCGATATCATCAACGCCCCATGCAAGATTACCAACAAAAATGTTCACTATTAGAAAGTATTATAATACTGTGCAAATATAGTTAGTTGACTGTGTATATCCACATTGGTGGAAAATTCCATGCAACAAAACATGTTTTACTCATTTCAAATTGCCTGTAGTGTTTCTTCATAAGACAAGGGAAATAGGTAAACCAACGCATACAAGTGCCATTTGAAGTTAGATTTAAAAGTGTAGATTGAAGCTTTTTTTTTGCCTCATTTGGCATATTAAAAGGAAGTGAACTAACAACTAGATCAACATTTTGTACATTTCTTTCAGTTAGGATCTTATCTAATTCACATGCACTGCTTTGTATTACTTCAAATCTATCATCATATTTTTCTTGAAGATTTTTGATATAAGACTGCTCAAGTTCAATTAATAGAACTGTACAGTCTTGTGGTAGCCTTAGAGATAGTAGATCTGTGAATACACCTGTTCCTGGTCCAAGTTCAACTACATACTTCATTTGGCTTAAGTCTAAACCCCTTATCATTGCCCTCGCTGCTTTTTTAGAACTCGGAGTGATGGAAGCGTTCACCTTAGGCTGCTTAATAAACATTTTTAAAAATCTCCTCTTACTCATTTGACTCTTCATTTAATTTGAAAAATTCTTCGCCAGGAAATTCAAGCCCCTCTTTTCTGTATAAGATTTCTGCTACTTGAAGTGCTCCTAATTGTTTTGCTAGAATTCTTTTGTCCTCATCAAGAAGAAATAGTTTTGGGGTAGAGAACACATCAAATGTTGTTCTAAAATTTAAGCTTAATATGTCTGTAACACCTGAGTAAATAAGTGCCATAGCGCTGTCTTGTTGATTTACCAAAGGATTGTCACTAACATGTGTCCAATCTGAATATTTTGATGTAGACAAATATTCCTGCCATGGTTCAGACTCAAAATCATTTCCAATTGCATAAATCTCCAAACCCTTATCATTCCACTCCTGATATAAACGTTGAAGAATTGGCATTTCTTTTTTACAATGGCCACAGGTACTTTCCCAAATAACTAGCAGTGTGTATTTAGCATCAATATCATGAAGGGAATGCCAAGTTTTTAAATCTAAACCAGGAAGTGTGACGTTATGTGCCACTTCACCACACATTGTATTTCTTAACTCACCTGCACGTTCAACTATCTTTTCTAATTGCTCTTCATTAAGCCAATCAACCTTTCCTGTAGCATAGTAAAGCCCCACAAGTTTTACAAAAACCTTATCCATACACATAACCTTTGAAGATTCGCTTTCGAAAGTCATATGGTGTAAGAAGTATTTGAACATTTCTGGATTTCCTTCTACTTTGTCTAAAAGCTTTACTGCTTCAACATATAATGTGTCTGGATCAGGAGGAAGCACCTTACTCCAATATCTGTCAATTAGATTGTGCATAGAAGCGTCTCGAACTAGCCTTGGGTCATTTAAATCAACATTATCCCAAAAGTGATTCCTGTAGTATGTATACCTCCACATATCAGGATTTTCTATTTCATCAGGTGCATTAGGCACTTCAATATCCTTCATCATTTTCAAATATTTTCCAAATAAGAAATTATTTGGATCATTAATGATTTGGTTTTGATATAAAAAAACTTCTGAAGTCATTTCATTAAGAGTTGATTGAGCTGATTTTATATCTGCGGCACTTGAAGTGCTGTCTCTTAAAACAATGTCATAAGGTTCTCTTTTCTTTTTTAGAGAGTTGATGAATCTTAAATAGTCATAGAAAATTTTGTTCTCATCACTCTTTATTACTTCCATATCACCTTGAGGATTTCGCAGTGAAGTGTGAAACTCCATTGGTTCTTCAACCACCATGATGTCAAAAAATACAGGTCCAGGTAAAACTATAGCGTACTTACCACATTTATTGAACACCTTTCCGTCAAAAGAAAAACTACCATCAGTATTTGCAACAGTAGTGTCGTTGTAAAACATTCTTGACCCGTAGTAGTTAGCGAGATAAACAGTATCCTCACCGAGCCCATCTACTATAACCCGTATATCATTTTTTGTTTGACCAATCAAGGAAAAAGAGATTAGTACCAAAACAGTACTTAATACAATTAGTTTTTTATTCATTTTATTCAACATCAAAGCAAATTTGGAATTGCAATTTAAGTGCCAAGTTGTGGTAATAAAAAAGGCTAGCGCCATGCTAGCCTTTTCAATATTGTTTATCAGTTGTTTATCGATGGACTACTAATTTTCTCATTGTGCTATTCTTGTCTGTTCTTAGCTCAACAAGGTAAATTCCGTTATCAAGGTCAAGATTGATTTTAGAGCTAGTTTCAAGATTTGTTACGTTGTATTCTGCAACAATTTGTCCGTTTAGAGCCATGATTCTTAAAATACCCTCAGAAGTGTTGCTAGAAAGTTGAAGATAATCTATGGCTGGGTTTGGTCCAAAGTCCAAGTCTAATTCAGTCATTTCAGAGACTAATTCACCAGTTGAACATTCGACAGTATTAATAGAAGGACAATCAATAATAATTAAATCATCAACATAATAATTTCCCGGAGTTACGCCGTCTCCAAATCCATAAAGATTCAGACCACCAATCTGTGCGTCAAAAGGAACATTAATTAGACACTCATTGTTAACATGTATTTCAGCTCTATCGTTTACTGGATCCATGTATAAATTAATTAATGTCCATGAGTCAGGAGTGTATGTAGTTTGAGCTAGATCAACTTGGTCTATTCCCAAGGTGACATTACCTTGACTGTCAAGCACGACATCAAAAGCCCAACCTACCAAGACGACAAGATCTTCTTGAATATTAAAGTATGCTGAGTTTCCGGATGGAACGTAGACATTAAAACTAAGTTCGTAAGCATTATCGAGTCCAATTGGAAGATATACATCCATTGGCCCTCCAGTTGTAGCTGCTCCAAAAATATTTAATGAATTTGTGCCTGAAAGAGAGTAATCATTGGATATGATTCCGTCTTCATCAGTTCCAGTTGTTCCACTCCATGTAGTCCAAACTGCACTTGATTCTCCGATATATGACCCTACTGTGTAGCTCTCAAAGTCTTCTTCTAGTAAAGGATTTTGTGCAAAAACACTTCCACAGAGGAGTAATGCACAAGGGAGTAATATTTGCTTCATTTAGTTCAATTAGAATAGTTAATTTATTTTCGAAGCACAAAATAGTCAAAAAATCTATATTTATCGAATGATTTGGACAGGGAATTTGAGGAAGATGAGAACTGAGACAGGTTCTGTAGTAAGATATTTTTGGTCAGGTAAAGATGTTCTTGATGAAATACCGGAGCTTAATGTAAACCAGTGGATTGGAAAGAAGCTGAAATGGAACTATGAGGGTGTGGTTCACTGCGTTGTAACTGGAATTGAGATGGAAAGAGCCTACAGAATGGGTATGAGCAAAGATGCATTTTTTAACTCACCACTCTCTTGTCCATCAATTATCAAACCTGAATTAAGTACAATTCACATGGGAAAAGCTCTTCGCGATAGGGAGTATGAAGAAATGTATCATAATGTTCCTCATGTAGTTTATATATCAAGAACAGATAAACTTAAAGTTGGAGTAACAGGACATGGAAGAGAGCAATACAGATGGAACGATCAAGGTGCAGTAGAGGGTATTGTTGTGTGCGTTACACCATACAGACAGTTAGCTGGTGAGATTGAAGTGTATTTAAAAAATCACTATAACGATAAGACGTTTTGGAAGAATATGCTCAAAGATGTAGAAAGGAATCCTAACGAATTATTGGACATGAAAGAGGAGTGCTTTAAACTACTTAGCCCAGTTTACGAACCATTTTTTCATGATGATGATACAGTCTCAAAGATTGATTATCCTATTACTGTGATACCAGATAAATTAACCTCGTTTAAGTTGGAGAAAGTTCCTGTAGGAGAGGGGCTATTATCAGGAGTTAAAGGCCAATATCTTATTTTTGAAGATGGTAGAACGATAAACGTTCGCTCCCATGAGGGTTGTAGAATCACTCTCGAAATTGAGGATTAATTTAAAGTAGGATCAATTGGGGCGTCAGCGATATGGCTAAATCCTTCTCCCATATCCTTGATTAATGTCTTCCAAAACTTTTCATTTTGCTCTGAGCAGTCCATAATAATATCGGTACTTGTCTTGGTTACAAACCAAGATCTAGTTTTTATTTCATCCTTTAATTGGTCTTCACTCCAACCGCTATATCCAATAAATAATCTGTATTTAATCTCTTCGCCTTTAGACACTCTTGACTTCAATTCTTCAAAATCACCACCCAAAAAAAGACCGTCTAAAATCTTTTGGCCTCCAACTAAATCAGGAGAAGTATGTAGAAAGAATAAATTTGATCTGCTTACTGGTCCACCAAGACTCACTTTGACTTTAGGATCAGGAAAATCAGAAATTATTTCTGTTATTTCAACATCAATAATATTGTTTAGAACTAGCCCAAAACTTCCACTTTCATTATTCTCACATAATAAAACAGCCTTTCGTCCAAAGTATGGATCATTCAAAAAAGGCTCACTCAAGAGTATATCCCCAATTTGCGGATTTGAATTTTCTGTGGGAGTAAATCTTATCATTGATGTAAAGTTCCGTCATTTGCATTTAAATGACTAACTCAGACCTTTCTAAATACATCGCAAATAGATTTAATGACATTGTAGTTTCAGGTCATGCAATTGCTGTCAGATTGAGAAGAGAGATTGTCGGAGCAACTCCTCAGCAAATAAGAATAGCTTTTGAGGGAGTTTCAAGGTTAAATCCTGGACATTTTAGCGGCAGCATGGAATACGTAAGCATAGCAGGTGTAAAATGTGGAATTGCTCGATTTAAAGATGTAAAAGGGCCAAAAGTGATGTGGATTCATGGTGGTGGCTTCTCATTTGGAAGTGCTCAGGTTTATAAAGCTACTGGAATTTATTTGGCCCGTCACTTTGGATGCGAGGTAATCATGCCGGATTATAAATTAGCCCCTGAACACACCTATCCCGAACCATTTGAAGATTGTCTTAATGTCTACAAAGAGCTGATTGAAAATAACGAAAGTATTGATTTAATTGGAGATTCAGCGGGTGCAAATATTGCTAGCGCTTTAGTCCAAACCTGTATAAAAGACGGTATTCAAATTCCTAGAAAACTAGTGCTTTTATCACCTTGGTTGGACCTTTGTAAGACTTCGGAATCCAATTCTAAGAATAACTCAGTTCATTCCCCATTCGATAAGTTAGATTTAATTTCATTTAGTAGGGAATACATTGGAAGTATAAGTGATAAGGACCCAAGAGTTTCTCCATTAAGAGGTTCTTTTGAGGGTTTTCCTGAAACTCATGTTCAAGCATCTAAAGAAGAGTTTCTACTAGACGACGCTTTGCTTTGCATTAACAAACTTGAAAAAGCTAGAGTTTCTTATAGTTCTTATTTTGAAGAAAATGCAATACACGGATGGCATCTTGTCCCAGACTTTATACCTGAAGCCTCTAGATCAATGAATAAAGTTGTAGAGTTCTTAAAATGATAAACTCTTAAGAATTAATTCAATTCCTAGCTTACTTTCTGCATCAGTCATGTTTAAAGGAGGTGAGAGCCTGAAGGCGTTTGGCACACTTAAAAACCAAAACAACAATACACCTTCCTTAAGTCCATTTTCCACTGCTTTTGAAACTTGGTCAGCTCCATCCATTTTGACGCACATAAACAGGCCAATTCTTCTAACTGACTTGACTTTTGGATGAGCGTTTAATTGACTTTCCCAGTATTCTCCTTGGGCTTCAACCTCTGACCAATTTGTTTCCTTAAGAAGCTCCAAAGCTCCTAAAGCACCAGCAGTAGCAACAGGATGCCCACCAAAAGTAGTAATGTGGCCAAGCTTAGGAGAGTGACTTAATTGTGACATGAGATCACGAGAGGATACGAAAGCTCCTATTGGCATTCCACCTCCAAGTGCTTTTCCCAAGCATAGAATATCAGGAACAACGTTAAAGTGTTCAAAGGCAAATGGTTTACCAGTTCGCCCCATTCCACATTGAACCTCATCAAGAATCAATAAAGCACCCTCTTGATTACACTTTGCCCTTAATTCCTGAATCCAATAAGGATTCGGAATTCTAACACCAGCATCTCCTTGTACAGTTTCAACTAAAACGCATGCGGTTTCTGCGTCAATAGAATTTAATGAGTTTGAGCAATTAAAATCTATAAATTTAACCCCTGGCAGTAGAGGCTCAAATGGTGCTTTTCTTTCATTGTTTGATGAAACTGCCAGGGCTCCTGCGGTATTCCCGTGATACCCACCTGAACACGCAATAAGCTTTGATCTTCCCGTAGCTCGTTTGGCAAGTTTTAAAGCGCCTTCAATTGCTTCAGCACCGGAGTTTGTGAAGTACGTTGTATTGAGGTTTTTAGGTAGTAAATCACTTAACAAAGCAGCAGCTTTAACCGTGTTCCTATTCAGCATTTCTCCATACACCATCGTGTGTAAGCTAGAGTCAATTTGATGATGAAGAAGATTGGTTATTACTGAATTTTGATGACCCCAATTACTAACTCCAATTCCACTAATTGCGTCAAACAATTTTCCATTATTAGTCGTATTGATCCAAACCCCACATGCACTATCAACTTCTATATTTAGAGGATATGGAGTTGTATCAGCTAACCCACGGTCCAAAAAGGATTTGGCATTACTCATTAATCAGCAATATTTATTTCCCACTCATCAACAAAAGTCCATCTGTCGTGTCCAGCACCCAAATGCCAAGATGGAATAGCACCCCTTGCATTTGCTTTAACCCTAACGAACCTAGCCCTTATTCCACTAGCAGTTTTAAACCTATAAACTTGTTTATTATAATCATCTTCAGTAATGTCGTGTCCTACTGATTCAAGTAAAATGTATTCTTTTCCGTCATTAGAATAATAAAAATCCACAGTCTGTGGGAGCCAAATCCATGGTTTTATGTCCTGTAAACAACCAAGACTCATTGATTTAATATTAGTGACTTCTTTTAGATCAATAGTAGCCTCAAATGGCTCGTTGTAGAATCCCTGCCAATCACCTGTTCTATATTCATTCCCGCCTTTTAATCCATCAACTAATGTGTAAGCGCCAGCAGCAGCATATTGATGAGAGTACATATTTGTGTATTCAACAACCCAGTCGTGCTCAATCTTAACTAGAGCGTGATGAACTGTTTTAGAATCTATCCCTACTTTCCTCGATTTGGCATAAAACTCGCAGCTTTCACTAACTTCAATTGGATGTCTATAAAGCTTCCAATCTCCATCTCCTAAGTGATAAAATGTAGTTGTTCCTGCATCAATGTTTTGGATTTGTAATGTTGTGCTTTCGTCTTGAAAACTTTGAGAAGCTGTAAAGCTTGGAACTGGGACAAAGTCTTTGTCTTCAATTGATTCTGAAGGTCTGTCTCTTTTTCTAAACCCAAATAAATTCGACTTAAAATCAGACATCTTAAATAGTATTTCCCCGCCTTTTTTCACATCATCATAAGATATCCAAGCTCTCTTTGATCCGTTTACTGAAGACACGTATTTACCGTCTCCTTTTTTTCTAATTACTATTGCATTTCCCCCATTCGGAGTAATAGTAATTTTGTCAAACTGAGGTGAACCGAAGACTAGCTGTTTTGAGCCTGATCCAGGTGCTACAGAGTAAAGCCCTATAGATGAAAGAGTGTACCATGCTGACATTTGGCCACAATCCTCGTTTCCACATAAGCCGTTTGGTTCAGACGTGTAAAGAGTTGACAGGATACTATCTACGATTTCTACAGTCCTCCAATGTTTTCCTCCATAAGGAAAGAGATATGCAACATGATGGCTTGGTTCGTTGCCATGTGCGTATTGACCAATTAATCCGGTAATGTCAGGTTGATCTCTTCCGCTAGTGACAAGTTCAGTAGTAAACTGATCATTAACTAGAATAGTGAAGCCATCTACAGAACCTGCGTGATTGATTTGACCCTGTATATCGTGCGGGGCAAAAAACGTGTATTGCCATCCATTAGCTTCAGTGTAGTTGAAGTTCACCTCCGTAGGGTCGTAATCAGGAACCCAAGCTCCGTCTCTTTTGGGTTGAATGAAGTAAGAAGATGGGTGCATAAGGTTTCTCCAAGAAAGAGAACGCAAACGAAAACGGTCGGCTGTTTTAGTTTGGCCTAAAGACTCAGCAAACGAAGCTATACATGCATCATCAAAGGCATACTCTAATGTTTTAGATACACTTTCACTTTCACATTCACTTGGTATATATCCCTTAGCAGCATAGTGATCAAGGCCCAAATGAGCAGAATCAGCAGCTTGAATCATCGCCTCCAAAGCAAGCTCTTCGTCCCACCCTGTAATTCCCCAATCCTTTGCATCAGCAATTACCGGAACTGAATGATAGCCAATCATACACCCTGTGTAATTACCGGCTAATTCCCAAACTGGAAGCTGCCCGCCATCCTTATACATCCTAAGCATTGTTCTAACAAAATCTTTAGTTAAATCAGGCTCAATCCATGAAAGAAGAGGGTGGAGAGAGCGGAATGTGTCCCAAAGAGAAAAAATAGTATAATGTTGCCCATCATCCATTTTCAATTGATGAATCTCTAAATCTGTACCTCTGTATCTACCATCTACGTCGTTTGCAAGGTTTGGTACAGTGCAGCTATGATATAATGAGGTGTAGAATATTTTCATTTCGTCCTCTAAAGCTCCTTCAATTAAAATTCTGCTAAGTTGTTCGTCCCATTTGGACTCATTTTCACTTTTATATTTTTCAAAATTGAAGTGTGGCGCTTCAGAGTCCAAATTCATCAACGCTCCACTTATATCACAGAAGCTAATTCCGACTTTTGCCGATAATTCGTCGATAACACCAAATTCAGCTGCAAAAATTGGAACATATTGTATCTCACGTCTTTCAATACCTAAGCTGTCTAACCCAAGGTATACATTTTCAGTTAGTTGATCTCTCCAATTAAAGTTTTTATTAAATCTAATTGCAAAGTATATGTGCTGCTCTTTTGCCCAATTTTCCGATAATCTATGCCCTACAATTGTACTATCGTCAATTGGATAAATACTGTAGCTTAAAAGCTTGTCTCTATGGTCTAAATCAATGATTAGTGTGAGTGTGTCCGCTTCATCTAAAGTGTATTTGTGTATACCAACTCTATTTGTAGTTGTAAGTTCCGCTGTGAGGTTATGATCGTCAAGATTAACAGAATAATATCCAGCATGAGCATTTTCTGATTGTTTCTGAAATCCACTTTTGTACCTATCACGCCATTGATCTCCTATATTAAACTGTGTACATGGCATTAGTAGAATATCTCCGTAATCACTAACTCCCGTTCCCTGAAGATGTGTGTGGCTGAAGCCGTATATAACAGAATCGCTGTAGTGATAACCTCCACAACCATCCCAACCCTCTAACCTCGTATCCGGACTTAGTTGTACCATACCAAATGGCGAAGTCGCACCAGGATATGTGTGTCCATGACCTCCTGTACCAATAAATGGGTCAACATGCTTGTGCAGTTGGGTTTGGCCTAAAGAACAAATAGTGAACAAGGCACTAGCAATGAATACAGTAGTTTTTCTCATGTTTTATTTTATACAGACATTACAATCAGCCCTGTTGTGTATTCCAAAATGCAATACATCTGGTCTGTTTGGTGCGATTAATTCATTGAATGTAGCTCTTAATTCGAAAGGGAGTTTTAAATGTATTTGAGCATTTCTCAATTCAATACATCTTTTTTTACGCCTATAAAGTTCTGTTACACTTTCAAGAATTTCATCCTCTGACACAACAGATTTTTCCACCTCTTTTATTTTTTTATTATAGTCTTCTATGCAGTAATCACATTTGACAATTAAATCAAATACTTCTGAGCGCATTTCACCTGCCCACTTTCTATTTTGGGAATAAACTGATTCTAGTTCAGAAAAAAGGATTTTGCATTCTATTGTTAGAAAATCAAAGGAACTACTTACGTTTGGGTAATTGTACCAATCATCTATAGCACTAAGATATGGATCATATTCGGTACTAATTTCTTCCGGTGATTGTTGAATAAATCTAAATGGAGAAATAGGCGTGGAGTGCCAATTTAGATTGCTGTCTAATGCAAATGCAACTGATGCAATTGACACACCTATCCTTGAATTATTTAAAGTTCTATGAATTGGGTTTCCAAATGTCCCAGTCATAGCTCCCATACAGTTTTCACCTATCATGTCTCCACGATTAAATCTTTTGTAATAAGATGCAAAAGAAACAGAAGCTGAAGCAGAGAGTCCATCAATGAGTAAGCATGTGTTCCCATCAAAAACTTGTTTAAACTTGTAGTTGTTTGGCTTTAATCTTATAGAATCAGTTTCTCCAATTTCTAAATGGGCAGACTTTTTAATTACTTGAAGATCTTGTTCATTATCGCCAAACTTATCTGCTACCCATTTTATAAAACCTTGGTATACATCGTTGTAATTCTTCTTTGTTTCTCTACATTGTTTATAAAGGTAAACTTCTGGAAATGCAAATTCTTCATCTATTATAAAGCTTAATAAGTATTTCATTCTTGTTGCTGAGCCGCCTAAATTCCCTCTTAAATCTACTACTAAATGGTTATAATTAGATCTTTTGAGTTTTCTAAAACCTCTTTTAACTTCTTTATAATATGTCCCATCTTTGCCTTCGTTAAATGATTTTACTTTAATGGTGACTATTGAATCGCCTTCTATTGGCCAAACCCATTCAACAACGCTTTTAACTTTCTCTATGTTGGTACTACGTTTTACAATTGGATAATCAATCACCTCTCCTTTAGAAGTTTCAAGAATAATTCTCTCAGCACCATCCTCAATGTCGTATAAAGCAAAATCCAACATTAGGATAGTTGCAACTCTCACCTTGCTTGTATATGTATTCCCCTCAGTTGGAGAAATACTTAATGCAGAATTAAAATATTCAATTATTGGATTATCGTTTATTTTAATGATTTGAGTTCCCAAATCAATAATGTTATTAGGGTCTTTCGATACGAAAAACTTACCTTCTATATACCTCAAAGCGATTTTCAACTCACCCTTATTATTTGCAATACTTGATTGAAACTGATCAATATTGATTAAAGTATGGCTATCTGAAAAGACTCCTAGAGTTCTTCCAATTAATTTTGAAAAATCTAGGATAGAAGTAGATGAGTCAATTTCAGAGTGTGCTAATGCAAAAGCACTATCAGCTTCATGTTTTGAACACCTAGAATAAGGCCAGGGATGAATTTCATCAACCCAAGCTCTTAAAGTGTCTAAATCATTATGGTACCCTATTGTAATTTCTTGAGCTGTAATCTTTGACGATGCAAAGGCTATTAAAAGTACGATGAAATTCTTAAAGGTTTTGGGCATTTCAGCTTTGATCTAGCTTTTTTACCATAGTTAGAATTGTAGCAATAGCAACAGTTTCTCCAGTTTCGTCATATACATCAACTAGGTACTTCACTATGCCTTTTGCAACATCTTCTTCATCACGTTTTTCTTGTGATATTTTTTCCTTAACAGTTAATCTTACACCAATCGTAGCACCAGGATAAACTGGTTTTGTGAATCTACAGTCTTCTATTCCATAATTAAGTAAAACAGGTCCCTTTTTTGGATCTACAAAAAGACCAGCGGCTTTACTTAAAATGAAATAACCATGTGCAACTTTTTGCTCAAATAAGGTTCCTTCAAGACTTGTAGCATCAACGTGTGCATAGAAATTATCTCCACTAACGTTTGCGAAATTGGTAATATCAGCTTCAGTTACTGTGTGTTTAGCAGTAGTTACTGTGTCTCCAATTTCAAGTTCTTCAAAGTGTTTTCTAAACACGTGAGGCTGTGATTCACGTTGAGCTCCACCAGGCTGATATTGCTTTGTAATTGCTGTTAACATGCTAGGATGACCCTGAATAGCAGTTCTCTGTAAATAATGCTTGACACCTCTTAATCCACCCATTTCTTCACCTCCTCCAGCTCTACCTGGTCCACCGTGTACTAGAAGTGGTAGAGGAGAGCCATGACCTGTACTTTCTTTAGCGCATTCTCTGTCCAAAACTAAAATTCTACCATGCATACTAGCGGCATTTCTTACAAACTCTGAAGCAGCTGTTTTGTCATATGTAGTAATGCTACAACAAAGAGAGCCCTTGCCCATTTTGGACAATTCTACTGCATCTTCAATAGATTCATAAGGCATTAAAGTTGAAACAGGCCCAAACGCTTCAACTTCATGTACGTTAGACGCTGTTTTTGGAGTATTAATTCTCAAAAGCATTGGGCTTATAAATGCGCCTTTTTCAGAATCAGATCCTATAGTTTCAACTGAATTTGGTGATCCAAATACAAGCTCAGCCTCTTCAAGAAGTAATGCAACTTGTTTTCGCACATCTTTTCTTTGGTCTAAACCTACTAATGCGCCCATTCTTACTCCATCCTGTTGAGGATCTCCTACAACTGTTTTAGACAACGCAATTGATAAAGCATCTTGAACAGCATCAATGTGTTCATTAGGAACCATTATCCTACGAACTGCTGTACACTTTTGGCCACACTTAACTGTAATCTCCTTTCTTACTTCCTTAATAAATAAGTCAAACTCTGGTGTTCCCGGTCCAGCGTCAGGACCTAGGATAGCCGAATTAAGCGAGTCAGCTTCTAAATTAAATGGAACACTGTTATTTATAATTCGTGCGTTTGACTTCAACATTCTGCCAGTTGAAGCAGATCCTGTAAAAGTCACAACATCTCTTTCATCAACATAGTCAAGAATGTTCCTTGCAGAACCACAAACTAACTGTAGAGCACCTGCAGGTAGTATCCCACTATTGTGAATTTCTCTTACTACTGTTTCTGTTAAATAAGAGGTTACGGTTGCGGGCTTTACAATTGCGGGCACGCCTGCTAATAAGTTTACAGCAATTTTTTCAAGCATTCCCCAAACTGGAAAATTGAATGCATTAATGTGAATTGCTACGCCTTCTTTAGGGACTAATATGTGATGGGCACCAAATGTC
>CEUK01072197.1_pt1 | contig 13481 bp, 22 predicted proteins | sample 356451 | NCBI WGS metagenome assembly CEUK01 (sample SAMEA2622843, study PRJEB7988) | marine metagenome | isolation source: saline water (ENVO:00002010), including
GGAATAAGTTATGGGAATGGATGTAATTGGAATAGAACCATACACTGAGGCCGGAAAGTACTTCCGATCCAATGTTTGGTGTTGGAGACCATTGTGGGATTTTGTTTGTAACTCATGCTCGTTAAGTGATGACATTCAACAATCTGGCCAGCTTAACGATGGCTATAAGATAGATGAGGATTTGGCGGTCTCAATCGGGATCACTCTTAAATCTTTAATTGATTCTGGTGTCGTTAAACAGTTTGCCGAGTTCAGGCAAAAAGAACTGGACGCGATGCCAGATGTTGAATGCAAACATTGCAATGGCACTGGTCAGAGAAACGACCAGTACGTGCAAGGTACTTGTAATGCATGCCATGGCAATGGAACAGTTCGGCCAACAGATACATACTATGTTTTGTATGAGGACATGGTCGAAGAGTTTGCAGAGTTTGCAAAGCAATCTGGTGGATTTGAGATCTACTAATCAATCGGGGGCTTCGGCCCCTACAACCAAAGCAAAAGGAAAGTTAAATGAAATTATTAGGATTTATGTACGGCGTATGTATCAGTGTTGGACTAGGAATAGTGTTCTTGTATTGGACTCAATCATCTACGGCTAGTCACCTGGATATATTGGCGCTCATCATCGCAGGTTTTTTTCTTGGCCTGCCAATAGGATCAGAACTAGAAACGATTACTAATTGGGTTAACAAAAAAATAAATGGTAAAAAGAAATAGCACGCTGCTAAACATGGGCAGGCAAGTGTGAGTGTCAGTCCAATTCCTATCTGCCTGGCAGATGTAGGTCAGGCAGGTCCAAATAGAAATAGCCAGGATGAAGTGCGGCGCAGCGTGGGGTTTGGTAAAGGCCCATTTTCAGCTGCCAATCCTGGTAGCTCACACACACAAGGCCGCAAGGCCGCAAGCATATAAAAAAATAGAAGTCCGCAAGGCCGCAAGCGCTCGAGCTCTTGAGGATGCCTAGCAGATTGTCAAAAAAATCCCAGGATACGGCAAAGCAAATGCTTTTATTTATATGTGCGCATGGTACAATTGAAACTCCAAAGCAAATAGGAATGTTATGAAATTAATCACAGTTAAACAGGCGACCGAAAATATTGGTGGGTTATCCAACCCCTCGAAAATGCCAGACGATTCTCAATCGTTCGGGATATCTGCAAAGGATTGTAAGACCGGCTCACAGCTGGCTAAGATTCCAGGCTCTATCTGTGAGGAGTGCTATGCACTAGGTGGGTTTTATATCATGGCCTCAACCACTAAAGCACACGATAAAAGAATACAAAAGATTTACTCTCCCGAATGGGTGCCTAGCATGATTGCATTAGCCAAGCGCAAACCATTCTTTCGTTGGTTCGATAGTGGAGACATTCAAAGCATGCGCATGTTAAAGAACATCGTTAAGATTGCGGTCGCTGTACCGACCACCACGTTTTGGTTACCGACAAAAGAAAATAAGATTGTCGCGTCATACCTAAAAAAGCATGGCGCGTTTCCAAACAATCTAATCGTGCGAGTATCCGCTCCCATGATAGACGGCCAACCGCCAAAGCGATTTGAGTTAACTAGCACAGTTCACAAGGTAGACGCGCCGATTGGCCATGAGTGCAACGCACACAATCAAGATAATAAGTGCATGGATTGTCGCGCATGCTGGAACCCATCAATCAAAAACATATCTTACAAATACCACTAGGAGAAAATGAAAATGAAAACCTACGAAATCACAATAGATGTTCGAGAGACTCGCCGATTCGAGGTGAAAGCAAATAGCGAAGAAGAAGCCGAGAACAAATTATATATGCGAGTCAACTATGGCAACACAGATAAAACAGAATCAGAAGATGTTTCGTTTATTGATTGGGTTGATGGAGACCAGGAGATTATAGATATCGAGGAGGTGGAGTGAGCGAGAGCTCACACCCTCCCGCCTGGCCTGGCCCATGCACCCTGGAATCACACCCACCCACATCGAGCAGCGCCTCGATCAAGCCCGCAAGTTGATCCGAAATTTTTGGATCGCGATAGGCCGCAATCACACGCACATACACAACGACTCCAGGCCGCAAGCCTGCCGAGCTCTACCCCACCGCTATAGGCCGCAAGCATATAAATGCATTAGGCCGCAAGCCCTGCCCCCTCACACAAATATAAATGCTCAAGGCCGCAAGCCCTCAGACGCGCGCACGGGCGCGCAGGAGGCCGCAAGCTTGGGGGGTGTGGGTAAGGGGGAGGAAGGGTCAAATCCTCCTGTACACAGAGAGAGGGAGGGGAGGGGCGCGATTCCCACCCCCTATATACACCGAACACCTACATTTTTATAACAGCTATTAAAAAGCGTTGTTTTTGAGATAGCAATGCACTATTCTTAGGAAACCACAAAGCAAATAGGAGATACGAATGGAAGCATTCCAACCCAAGCCCGACGACCCAGCATTGGAGTTAGTCGGCAACAAAACCCCAATCACTTTGAAGAACGTCAAGTTCTCTGAATGGGCAAGCGAGGAGACACATTGTTTCCAAGCAACAATCTACATGAATGGCAGGCGTGCCATGAAGGTATCCAACGATGGGCAAGGCGGTCCTAATCAGTACTACCACACCAGAGGTCAGACTAGTCTCTCGTTTGAAAAGTATTTCGACCGAGCAATCAAGATCGGAGAAGACTACATCAAAGATTCCCGCGAAGAAGGATGGGAAGAGTGGATAAACAAATTGGCTGGAACGAGTGAGCTATTGGATTGGCTTGTCTCTGACCTACTCAATGAACATCTCGCTCTGAAGGAGATGCGTGCGAACATGAAAACCAAGATCGTTTTTTATGACAAAAAGAAGCAGACGGTTTTCAACTACATGCACAAACCAACACCTGAGTCGTTAGATTATTTCAGAAAGAAAAACTCTGACGCTTTATTTTTCAACGACATTCCCGAAGCGGAAGCATTTTATTATTGGAGGAAGATCTAATGGAAATTGGAAACGACAGAGTATTTCGAGTGAGGTGGGGTAAAGGCTACCCCGAAACTGAACCTCGCATAGTAACCATGGAACAACTTGAAAAGTCTGATGACTGGAACTTGGATGCACCATTCATCTCGGCACTCAAGACAGTGCGAATCCAGAATGAATTCGACTACGACCTGAAGTGGGTTGACCCCTCTGGCGAAGTGTTCTTCAAAGGAATAGGAGAGCATGAAGGCAATACCTACCATGAGACAGTCACACGTTCACTGTTGGAGTCCATGGGATTCGTTCATGAGAACACTGGCGGTGGATGCACTGCATACACAAGCGACCTTGGTGATGGTAACTCAATCATGATTACGGATGGCCAAGCGGGTACTGACTTCCAAGAAACAAAGCAGGTATGGATAAGTTTATTTCACAATGCCCCCAAGGGTAGTGAAGAAGATACCTTCGACCAAGGCAGAGAGATATTCAGTGGGACCATTGAGTTTCATTCAGGAGAAAGTCCTGTTGATATCAGGGATAAGATCTTTCACTTCCTGTCTTACTTTCAACCAAAGATGAATGAGTTCATGGAAGACACCCATGGCAAAAACTACTGGAACTTCTGGAGGTCAAACTAATGAGCGATCTTAAATGGTATTCGATACAAATGGTTGACGGTGTCTCTTGCGAAAGATCTGCCTTCAATCTCGTTGACCTTGTCAAAGAGGTAAACAAATTCATGCGCAACCACACCTATCATGAAGATGAAATACTGACCATTAATTATCTTGGTGATGAGTGGAAAGCAACCCCAATGAAGGAGAAAAATAATGAGTGAAGCAATAATTCATGAGCAGGAATTTCCCTTTGATGAAATCAGGGATCAACATGGCGATTACTTCTCAACTGTAGCAGATGCCAAGAAGCATAGTGGCTACGATGAATCACACATCTGGTCTGTCACTGAGTGTGAGGGCGCATGGTCCTATGGACCTTCGCACCACTACGTCAATCTCATTGGCTACATTGCCACGCGTGAAGCACATGACGGTAACACCTACTACGAAGAAGAAGATTGGCGTGAGCAGGAAGAACTAGCCGAAGCAGAGGGAACAATTTACAACGCACTGTTAGCTGTCTTTGATTATGCCATTGACAAGGATTCTGATGAAGCCAAGAAGATTGATGACGCTTGGGAATTGATAACCAAAAAACTTAGGGGAGATAACGATGAGTAAGCATCTGAGTAATGATCAAAGAAACATATGGTATATACGATGCGACCCAAACCTAGTTTGTAATCTATGCGGAACGAATGACTCAGTGCATTACAACTTCACTTGCTTTCATAATGGAGAAGCCATTAGAGATGATGATCTTGGGTCAATTGGAGTCTGGTGTGAATCTTGTGGTTCGGAAGTTGAGATGGTTGAACCAGTTGTAAAGGGGAAAGCTGATGCCTGAATTCAAAGTCACCGTGACCAGCGGCTATAAGCAGATCTATTACGTTCAAGCTGAGGATTGGGAGCAAGCTGAAGAGATTGCTTCAACAACCGAAGATGATCCAGATTTTGAAGAGTTCGAGACCGATACGATCACAGTAGAGGAGGTCGAATGAAAGTACTTGATCTCTTCTCAGGTATTGGCGGCTTCTCATTAGGGTTGGAGTGGGCAGGGATGTCCACTGTAGCCATGTGTGAGAAAGACCCCTACTGCCGAAAGATACTGGCCAAGCATTGGCCTGACCTAACAATCCATGAAGACATAAGGAACTTAGATGGAAAAGAATATCGGAATTCAATTGACCTTGTGGCAGGAGGATTCCCCTGCCAGCCCTTCTCAGTTGCAGGAAAACGAAAGGGAGCTGACGATGACCGCCATCTCTGGCCTGAAATGCTTAGAGTCATCAAAGAAGCCAAACCAAGATGGGTTATTGGAGAGAATGTTTTTGGGTTCATCAATATGGCACTCGACGATGTGCAAGCTGACCTGGAAAGAGAACATTACGAAGTCAGGAAATTCGTATTACCGGCTGTTGCCGTCGATGCGCGACACCGAAGAGACAGAATCTTCCTTGTTGCCTACTCCAACAGCCCAGCAGTATGGAACCTCCCAGAACGGCAAGCGCAAGGACGGGACAACCTACAAGCAGGCAGGCAAGCCATCACTCCACACGATGGCCCGTCACAATCTATGGCCAACGCCAACGAGCATGAACGGTGGAGAGAAAGTAGCGCCGAGTCACAAGGACGGGAGTCACGGATGGAACACGGGAGCCGCAGTTCAGGACTCACTGAGCGACAACCCAACCAAACTCTGGCCAACCCCAACAGTTCATGGGAACTACAACAAGAAGGGGATCAGCAAGAAATCGGGGGATGGTCTGGCAACAGCAGTCAACAGGATGTGGCCAACAGCTACGGCAAGGGACTGGAGATCGGGCAAGACCTCAGAGAAAACCATGAACAGGAACTCTCGCCCTCTGAACGAAGTGGTAGTGAGCGAAGAGAAGATGTGGCCAACTCCCATGGCACACGAGGCGAGGCTGGGTTATCAGGACAGGAGCCGTGGCAAGAAGGGAACTCAGGAGAGCTTGACCACCAAGGTCATCAACAATCTTGGCGGGAGGAAGTCCGTGAGTGGCCAGCTGAACCCTGCGTGGGTCGAGTGGCTGATGGGGTTCCCAATCGGGTGGACAGAATTAAAGGACTAGGCAATGCGGTTGTGCCTCAGCTAATACAGGCAATAGGCGAACTAGTCATCGAGGCAGACAAGGAGATGCGTAGTGGCAGGTAAGAAGCAAAGCAGTGGCGGCTTGAGGGATAACTCAAGCTCGCTGCATGAATTCAAGAAAGAAAGAAACTTCACCTGCGAGTGGTGTGGTATAGCATTCAAGAGCGTGCAAGTGAACGCCAAGTTCTGCTCTCCTGCTCATCGCTTGAAGGCATGGAGAGCTCGGAATGCGTCAAAGAAAAAGAAACCGTTGACTCCTTTAGACAGGAAGGGGAAAGACTTCAGGGCGTTTCGTTTGGTGAAATCTCCTCCAGCTCAGGATCAGACTCCACCTCAATGATATCTTCATCGAGCGAATCCTCATCGAGGATTTCTTCACCGGGTTGACCTGGATTTTCTCCTGATGAGATTTGGTGCGCAAGTTCGGGCGCAAGGTTGTTGGACTCAATCAGCTTCATCAACCTTGCCTCAACCTCTTCGCGATCCATCTGATCGATGCGTCCGTGCTTGATCTCCTTCTTCTCGACCATCAGGCCCGCAAGTTTTGCTCTTCCGAGCTCTGCCTGTACGGCAGCGGAGTACTTACCATCTTCAACAGCACGGTCCCTGATCTCCTGAAGATCACGCGCAACCCTCTCAAAAGTTATCTCGTACTTCTTCTGCTCACCCTCTTGAAGCTGCCTGATCTTCTCCTGCACATGAGCGAACTTGGGATGGCGCAAGAGTTGGGTCGCAACCTCAGCTGGATGTGAGTAGCCTGCACGATGTGCGCACTCTGTATTCGTTAAATCCTGGTAGACATACAACTGCACAAACTTCTGTTGCATCTTGCTCAAAGGAATCTCTCGCTCCTTCCTCAGCGCATGCTGATGAGGATCATTTAAAATATCTTCATCAACTTCAATCGGCTGTAGCTTTTGTGCGGTAGTCATGCTTGCGATTCTAATTCAAATGTTTTTCTTCATTCAACAATATTTTTTCCCGATCAAACCCCGGCCTGGTTTTCGACTTTCGAGTTTGAACATTAACGTGAATAGGAACCTGCTCGATCACGCCACCGTTCTTCACATACTCATCCACCATGTCAGAGAACTCCTGCCTAAGCTTTTCTTTCGACTTGTTAACCGGAGTCGAACTTGGATATCTCATTCTCATTTTCGCTTCCATCCCAAAAAATTTTTTCATTTTTTTTTCCTTCCTCAAAGAGGGGAGAAGGGGGTTCCCGTTGGGGAGAACTATTAAGAGTTCTCTCCCCCTCTTTAGAGGTGACCCTATGACCCTATGACCCACCCTTATAAATCAATAACTTAGGTAGGGGTAGGGTCAAGGGTCACGCAGGGTCACGCTGACCCTATGACCCACCCTGACCCTACTATATAAATCAACAACTTACCGACTTATCCACAGGGGTAGGGTCAAATCGCAAAACAGCCCGTGACCCTACGTTTTTGCCCAAAAGTAAGTCGATACCGCACCTAGAATTTACTTTAACTTTCCCTCCTAACTTAATTTTTGTGTGATGCCAGTAAAGGCACTTCCTGAATTAATAAATAGACTCGCGCCACTGCTAGTAGTATGAAACCCGCCACCAGTATGAGTGTTAGACCTGAAGGTAATACCCCCTCCATACTCTCTCATATCCACGACCCGATTGTATTGTGACTGCCAATTTTGTAACGTATTTTTCTGTCTCTTGTTCTTACGATACATAGGCGTGAACGACTTCTTCAAACCCTGTTTGTTGTACTTGGGTTTGTATCGCTGAATCAACATCTCTTCCCAGTTATTCATTCTGCGTTTGAGACACGGCATGATCCTGAAGTGATCAAAGTCCTTGTCTTTATTGTGACTACCAATTCGGCTGTAAGCATTGATGCTTTGACCTATGTAGACAATCTTCTCATCCTTGAACAGAGCATAGATAGCAGCTCTATTCATGTTCCTCTGTAGTTTCATTTCGTTCTCCTTTGCTTTGGGTAAATTCTTTAAACGATAACTCACTCAAGTCCTTCAACTCCTGCGAGATCTTCCTCATCTCAGCCAGGGTTTCATCCATTTCCTCGAACATCTCAATCACTCGATTGATTCTTTCCTCTGTTAACTCTACTTCAATTGTTACTTTCGGCATTGATTATTTTCCTTTCTCGGTGTTAAGATGCGCTCACCCTTTTGCTTTGGGTGTAACCTCACTGTCAGAACCCCTTGAGTTACTCCCCTAAAACTGAGGCCACTCTCTCTATGACAGTGAGGTTTTTTTAAACTCCGCACATCCCATCGCACTCATCCATAAAACTAAATGTAATCTGATCCTTCGCTGGGTCGGCTAGGTCAGCCTGATTGAGCGGCACCAGGCTACGGTGCAGGTACAGCCTTTGAGTTGTCTTGCTGAATCCCTTTCGTATCCTGTTGTCCACCTCGACTGCCTGCTCCCAGGAGTCTGGGTCATTTGACTGCATGTCACGCCATGCTTTGTTACTGTGATAAGGGCAGAAGGTACACGCGCTCTTCGAGGGTAACTCGTTGTAGCCGTTGTCTCTCATCCACTCAAGGCACTGTAACCTGCTCATCCTTAACTCAAGCAGCGGCCATCGGTTGTTAATCCACTTCTCATTAGCATCCTTCATGCGCTGTATCTCATCCTGAGAGATACCTATCCACTGCTCTACATGATCAGCAGGGATGCGCTGACGGGGCTTGTACCCTGCCAGTTCACGGATCTTCTTGATGATGGGTACGATCTTGTACTCGGTCGTACACTGCCTGCGCAACAGACCCTCACCCAGACCTTCAGGACTGCTCGTAAAGAACGGAGGCGTAGCGAATCGCTTTGTCCCGTCCATGATATCCTCGTACAGATTGCCCTTGCTCACCCGTATTACAGGGAAAGGCAGCTGTTCTTCGAGCCAATCGAGCCAGTCGTATACCGCCTTGGGTTCGGCCATAGTGTCTGCGAAGATCGCATAGTCTGGCATGGGGGTGATTTCACCCTTTGCTGCCATAAGAGCCATGACACTTGACTGCACGCCTGCTCCGAGGCTAATTACGGTTAGCTTTGATGTCATATAATGCTTTTCTAATCATTTGAAGTTCATAGTTTCGCTTTGACTCCACACAAGCGGTCATCGCTACGCTTAAATCGATACCAGATACAGACGCTAGTCCTTTAGCCTCGTCTACCAGCCCCCTTGGGCCATAAGTAACCCATTGGTCCTGGTCCTCCTCCGCTAACTTTTTATAATCGGCTTCTGTCAGCTCTTTTCTATAAATACTTTCGCTCATTACTCAACCTCCCAAGGTCGTTCCATTTCGTTTGATTCAAGATAGTGCCACACTGCCTGACCAGGCACTGCATGCGTCTTGACTATATTACCCTGATACTTCTGCACATAGCTCACTGCTTTCTGTGCGGCCTTGTTCCCGCTGCTCATCTTCGCGTTGTGCAAAGCTTCCTGCGCAAGGATCTCTAATTCTTTACGCTTATAAAAGGTCGTACTGCTCATCGCTTCAACAACCACCCTAGCGATAGCAACCTCATCCTCTTCACTCAACTGCTTCCTCTCTCTGGGTGTCCACTCGTTTACCTTCCACATGCCCTCATCAAAGTTGAAGTGGGCGAGATGTTCTTCAGGTTCCCGTGCGTTACGCGCTTCGTAGAACATGCTGACTTCAGGCTTCTCTCCACTGAGCTTGATGCCTGAGTCAAACCATCCTGCGAATACACTACCACCCCGTGCTGACATGAACGTCTTGTCATCCGCTCGTTCCTTGCCAGTGTGATGGGCCAGGATAACCGACACGTTGTTCATCTCCATGAGCATATCGATACGGTCCATCAGCCTACGGATGTCACTGTTGTTGTTCTCTTCCCCGTCAAAGAAGTTAATGACAGGGTCAATCATCACGATGTCAGGCTCATGAAACGCCACCTCATCACTGAACGCCTGTATGTCTGCGTCCTTCATGAGGTTCTTTCGTAGCCGACCACTGATGATCAGGTTATCAAATCCCATTCGCCTGAGATCATCATCCCCTGCGAACCGTCTGTAGTACAATTCAATCCTGCGCTTGAGAAACTCGGCAATGATCTCTGCCTGAAACCACACCACCTTGAGCGGTCTACTGAACGGCACATCCATGAAGTCTGTGCCTGTCGTTGCTCCCGCAGCGAAAGCGCCCAGCCAGTTTGACTTACCAATCTTGGGCTTACCCAGCAACAACACCCTGCTCTTCTCAAATATAAATGCATCACCCCAGAACTGCTCGATGTTATTGTCTTCGAGCTCTAACCATTCTTTGTCGCTGAATGGCAGTAACCCCAAGGGTCCAGACTCAGGCTTCTCTTCAACCTCTTCCTCGACCACAACCTCTTGTATTTCTTTGAGGTCTTCACTGATCTCTGTGTTCCATGTCGAGGTTTTCCAGTGCAGGACACCGGAGTCAACGTCTTCTGGGTGTCTTTTGATGTGGCCGCTGATGATCGAGGCAGTTGTCCTGGTGGTTTCAACCAAGTCCATTGGGGGTTGGCAGGTCTGGTTCCAGTCATGCGCTTTGATCATGACCTCGCGCATACCCCAGCCTTCTTTAATCCACTTACCAACCAGCCTGGCTAACGTATCGTTACGACTGCCCTCTACCCTGGGATCTTCAGTCAGCTTCTCTCTAAGGGTCTCGACCTTACCATCGTTGTTGAAGTCGTAGATCTTCTGGACATCTTCTTCTGTGAGCATGGGTAGCTCATCGAAGTTAGTCATGACAAAGCTGTCATCGTATTCGATCTCGTAGTTGAATGAAGGCACAAACATTATGTAGCCGCCTTCTCCGCGAACATCGATCTTGTTCTTACCAACACTGTTGCGCACTGCACGATGAGGCGGGACGCTATAGAAGAAGTGACAGCCACCGCTCGGTGACTTCTGCATCATGGGGGTACGGCTGATGCCACCCGCTTTGATCCATCGGGTTCCTTCCTCACTGTCTGAATCGACTACAACAAAGTTGATCCCTGTGATCGCTGCCCAGTTCGCTTGAGGATACTGGTTGTGCCAGTGGGAGATCTCCTCCCTCGATGGCTGTGTCTTTTGATACGACTGCCACCGTACACCTCTGGGAGTCTTGCTCCACTTGCGGCGTAGCTCATCCTCTGGCGTGAACGGATTGCGATCAGAAAAATATTTAGGTACTACTTCTGTTGGCGAACCACACGGAATGATGTGCATCCCGTAGTCCCACATATCAAGGAGCAGTTCTTCCTTAGCCTCTGGAGACATCTCCCCAGACTGCTTGTCCAGAAAGAAAGGCATCAGTCAGTAGCTTCTTTCTTTTTTAACTTTACTACTTCCTGCTTCCACACCTTGATCTTCCCATCATCGAGCGTGCGCATTGAGACTGTGAATCCCATGCTCTTTGCTGCTCTTCTTAATCCATGATAGGCAGTAAGGTTCTCATCATCTTCTAGGATTGCAGCGTCACCCACATCCATCTCTTCTATTAACTTCTGCCACTTACCCCAGCCTTTTCTTCTGTTAGGTAACGGCGCGTTCTTTTCTATCTGAACTTGCATACGGACTCCTATTTCGGTTTGATGGACTTTATACCTGTTTAAACTTTTTTTCAAATTATTTAAAAAAGTACTTGTAATTTACTTTGTATGTAATAAAGTTCGCATTGTAGAGAGTATAGATAGTTAGAGAAGGAATGGTAATGACAGATATTAAATGTTTGGCATATCAGTATATCGGCGCGAAGCAAAAGCAAAAGGAAATAGCTCAACACATTAAGAAAGTTGAACAACAGCTTCTTGATACACAAGAGATATCAAACCTCAAGCTTCTTCTTAGCAACGAGGGTGGACAGAAAACTCACCAGGGTATAACGATTGAAAGCAAACGGGATCATGTTTGGAATCAAGAGCGCCTTGCACAGGTTTTATCTGATACACCACAAGATCACTGGCCTGACTTTGTAACTGTAAACACTACCTACAAAGTTGATTACCGTGCGTTCCAAGCCTTTGCCATGAGTAACCCAGGTGACCCTATGGTCGAGGCATTGCACAGCGCACACTCAATCAAGCTAGGTGATCATAAGATCAAAGAAATCAATCAGGAAAAACTTAAGGAGGCTGAATGAGCTTATTAAACCAGGTGACTACTGCGCCTGATTCCCAAGTAGCGGAAGGTGGATACCCGCCTGTACGCATAAATCTTCAGGGGATTGATGGCATAGGTAAGTCAACCTTCGGTTCAGATGCAGATGATTCTATCTTCATCCAAGCTGAAGATGGTTTGGGTTTCATCAAGGATGTGTCCCGATTCCCTGTAGCAAATACATGGGAAGAGATAAAGGATCAGATCAAAGCTTTGATGGAAGAGGACCATAAGTTCAAGACGGTTGTTCTCGATACAACAGATGCAGCATCAAAACTTGCTGAAGAGTTCGTTGTAAAAGAGAACGGCTGGAAGAGCGCGAATGATCCCAAGGCATCTTACGGTGCTTTCTATGTAGCGGAGGAGAACGCATGGCGACATCTGCTTCAGGGATTGAACTGGCTGCATGACAACAAAGGCATGAATGTAATTCTGCTCAGTCATGTTGGCGACAAGGTCGTTAATGATCCAACTGTTGGAGAGTATCGAGCATTTCAGATGCGCTCTAATAAGAAGGTCAATGCACTGATCAAGGACTGGGTGGACTTCAACTTGTTTGCGGATTATGACAAGACACTGGGGTCAGACGGAACTGCTAAGAGCTCGGGCAATCGGTTTTTATATACCCGATATTCCATGGGCTTTGAAGCCAAGTCACGCCTAGCCATACCGGAACAACTACCGTTGTCCTGGAATGACTTTATCACGGCATATAAGAAGGCGCTGAACCCAGCGTCATCCACTGAAGAAGCTGCATAAGGAGAAAACATGGGCTTTTTTGATACGAAAATTGATGTCAGCGATGTGCCTGACTCTATAGGTTCGGAGCCATTGCCAGAAGGGGAGTACCTCATGAAGGCGGTGGAGTTCGATGATACTGCTAGGTCATCAAGCGGCAACGATATGATGACTGTTGACTTTGCGTTTGTTGATTCTGCGCTAGAGAAGAGGAGACCCATCAGGGACTTCTATGTAGTGGGGAATCAGGTTGCTTACAGCAAGCTCAAGCGTTGGATTAGGGGCGTGGGCATAGAGGTCACTACCGAGATTACTCGCGATACGATTCAGTCGGCTATGGGGAGACACTTCAAAGCCAAACTGGTACAGGAAGAGTACAACGGTTATGTGAACAACAAGATCAATGGGTATTTCCCTGCGGATCATGAGTCTACACCGCCACCTCAACCAGCCGCTTCGACTGGGGATGTAAACCAGCAAGCACCCGCTCAACCAGCAGCAGGTTTGCAGAAGGCTGAGTGGTCTTAACGGAGTAATACAACTGGGGCGGTTTCTTATCAGGTTGTTTACTCCTCGGAGCGCCAGATAAGAAATCGTTTGGTGACAAGCTTGGCCCACTTGTAGTTGGAAACGGGCCTTCACCAAAGCAATTAAATATAGGGGTATTTGATGATTAAGAAACAAGAACTTTTGGATAGGATAAAAGAGCTCGAAGGAAATTTAGAAGTTTCTGAAGATGAAGTTGAGAGATTTATAGAAATACGAGACAGACTAGCTAAAGAAAAACAAAAGCTTGAAGAGAGAATTACAAGCTTGGAGCAGTTAGTTCCAGAGGATAAGTTAGAAGAGCTCAATGACGGTACGATCTACCGTTTGTGTGATCCAAGTCTTATGTTCTTCCATGAAAACAGG
>CEUK01034281.1_pt1 | contig 13398 bp, 7 predicted proteins | sample 356451 | NCBI WGS metagenome assembly CEUK01 (sample SAMEA2622843, study PRJEB7988) | marine metagenome | isolation source: saline water (ENVO:00002010), including
ACGCGCGATATCCAACGCACGCTACTCTGGATTCGTCACTTGGCCATGTTCGTTACATGTACGGGACTTTCACCCTCTATGGTGCGCCGTTCCAGGTCGACTTCCATTTCACGAATTTAGGCAATAGACGATCCGAACCCCACATCTCCCCAAGGTTTCCCAAGGGGATTCGGTTTGTTCTGTTCCGTTTTCGTTCGCCACTAATCACGGAATCTCATTTGATTTCTATTCCTCCACCTACTAAGATGCTTCAATTCGGTGGGTTCCCTTTCCCAGGTATATTTGGGAATGACGACTTGCGTCAGGAGGTCCTATTAGGCGACCTACGGATCCAAGGCATTCATGCGCCTCCCCGTAGATTATCGCAGCTTGTCACGACCTTCATCAGCTCTCGAGCCGAGCCATCCCCCAGTCAGGTTGTAGCATCAATTTATGATTTTAATTTCCACACTCACATCTGTGTGAGTCCTCTGGTGTCCAGAAACGTCGATTCTGGTTTCTCTGACCACCCCGTCACCCCCGCAGGGCGAGACGGTCTCCACCACTTCCCCACGATAGTCAAGGCTACCGGGGTGCACTTTTGAGCATCCCGCCGACCGACCTCCCATATATGAAGGGTTCGGGGAGTCAAAGATGATTCAATCGTCGGACTGCTCCGCGAGTAGAGGATAAAAATGGCTGAAAAAACTCGATTCTATCGATATGCACGGTTAGACTGTTGGTCTCAATCGTCGTAAATTACGAAGGATAATCGACTCACTGGGTGCGATTTCACGAGCCCGCATCAGCAATGCTGAGGCTGCATCGAACTCGCCTTGTGCAATCAATGAGACTGCTTTGCCATTGAGTGGCGCCGGGTCTTGTGGTGATAGCGTGATGGTCGCATCCCAAATTCGAGTGGCTACGCCGTGGCGACCACAGGTGGCCAAACAGGTAGCCAAATTGTATAGGATTGTGGGGTTGTGTCGATCTTGTTGCGCTGCTTGACGCAGAGCCAAAACCGCCGCTTCAAAGTGTGGCTCTTCAGCAGGGGTGGGCGTCGGATTTGACTCGTGGACTTCCATTGCAATTTGCCGAAGTGCAAGTCCGAAATCATTCAGGGCTGCCGGATCACCTGGCAATTCATTGCAGACTACTCTGAAGCCATCTGCGGCATCCTTCCACCGTCCTTCTGCTAGGGCTTCAAAGGCAGCGATAGAATGACCGGCAATTCTCGCATCACCACCGTCGTTGATGGGCAAGGCCTTGGCGGGCATCAACTCGGGTTCACCTTCTGAAAGGAGTTCGTGATCAAAGCGAATTGTTTGATCGGCAGGGTCAACCAACTCATCAAAATTGACAATGACTTCAGAAACCTGAAGCTCGTCCCCAAAGTCATGGACGATGACATCGTCTTCAATGGCATACACATGCTCAGAGTTCAGTTCCTCAGCATGTATCTGAAAGGCATTCTCGACCAATACGGGAGATTCTGACAATTGTTCCTCCTCAGTGATAATCGGACGCGCTTGCAAAACTAGCATGGGCGGCTCTTCCTCGATATTTTCATCGGGCTCAGGAATCGCCTCCAACGTAGGAAGTGGTTCGGGTTCGGAGAACGCCCATGGGTCGTCGTTGGATACGACATCATCCGTCGCTTCGGAGACGGATTGAATCGGTTCCTCAGCAACCGGTTCCTCAACGATGGACTGTGATTCAGAGTCAGAGGTTTCTTCATCGCTGACATCCGAGATTACACCAGCAGATGCACCCACACCAAAGGGCAGGCTTGAGGCAACCTGCCCTAACCCTCCGACTTGGAATGGGAGAGATGTTGTGCTGGTTTTGGGCAATTCAATCGCCAGGCCCAAGTCCAATCCTGTCATCCCCATTTTGGCATCATCCAAAGCCGATTTGCCGGGCAATGGCCCTGCAGGAGAGGGAGTTACTTGCCCATCAATTTCTTCCTCGGCAACGTGAGATGCACGGCTACCACAGGAAGGGCATTCGTCGGTCCCTCCGAAGAGCAAGCCGCACACATCGCACTCCTGCATACCCCGGTTGGGAACGTGGACTGATTTGATGCTACCGACGTGAAGTGCAGTCAATCACAATCACGAACTGTAAAGCGTACCGTGGAAGATGATCATCGAAATTGATGCCATGGTGCAGGTAATCAGCATAATGGGCACCCCGATTCGCATCCATTCCCCTGTAGTGATGGGTTGTGGACTTCGTTCGCTAATCGCAATGGTGACAACGTTGGCACTGGAACCAATCGGAGTCGCATTTCCACCAAACCCAGCGCCCAATGCAAGTGCCCAGAACAAAGGTGCAATGTCCATGGTTGGGTCAGCTTCACCGATTGCAATAATCACTGGAATCATCGCAGCAGTAAACGGGATGTTGTCTACAATCGCACTGGCTATGGCAGATATCCAGATAATCGCGACGGCAAGCATGACATGGTTGTTGCCAAATTCATCAAAGATCCAGTTTGCCAAATCCTTGAGATAACCAACGTTGTCCATCGCACCTACGAGGATGAACAGCGCAGCGAAGAATAGCAACGCAGCCCATTCGACCTTTTCACTGACGGTGTGCATCAATCCATGTCGCAATTCTGTATCTTCAGGTCGAACTGCAACCAAGGCGATTCCTGCACCGGCAAGAGCCAATGCGTGAATGTGAATACCCAAATGGAGCAATTCAGTCAAGGTAAACATGACAATCGTGATGGTCAGAATCACGGATGTAACCTTCAACAGACGGAGGTCTTCAATCGCATCCCACTCATCTTGCTCCATCAATGACTCAACATGGGTTGGAACTGATTCTGTCCAGTCTCGATAATACCACCGCATGTAAGCCAATGTTGCAGCCCAAGCCAGGAAGCTGATGAAGCCCAATCTGAGAAGGAAGCCAATGAATCCGAAGAGGCCTGCGATTTCAGGGATTCCCGCAGCTGTGGCGGCAATCATCACATTGGGTGGGTCGCCCACCATGGATGCAACACCACCCGTATTGGAAAGAATCGCTTCTGCGATGAGTAACGGAATCGGATTGATTTCCAAACGATTGCATAATTTCACCGTCACGGGTGCAATGATAATCACCGCAGTGACATTGTCAATTACCAATGAAAGCAGTGGCGTCAGGGTACCCAAGAAAACCAACAATTTCCACGGGTCTCCTTTCGACATCTTTGCGGCCTTGATGGCCACGAACTCAAAGAATCCGGAAATCTCCAGTAGGGCAGCGAAAATCATCATTCCAAGCAAGAGCCCAATCACATCAAAATGAATCCAACTCAGCATCAGAGATTCCAAAGAATCCTTGCAAACAACCCCAGATGAATCCGCCATGAAACTTGCGATCAAGTGACCAAATTTTGTCTCGCCACTACCGACGTCTTTGCACAAGTTGAACACTCCACTGCTGCCAGTGTGGTCCTTGACCCCCATTGTGATGCCAAGGAACATGATACATACGCAGCCAAACCATGCTGCGATGGTGCGATGAATCTTTTCTGAAAGGATCAGACCAAATGCGGAAATGAATACTAGTAGTACCCAAAAACGTGGTTCACTAATCATGTCGCTAATGGCACTCATGGTTTGGCGAATTCTGATTGGCTCTTGAATATGCCCTTCAATTAGACTCGATATCAGCGGCTATTCTTCGCTTGAATCACTTGCGGAACCCACAACGTTCTCCGTTGATTCAGGAATCAGTGATTCCGACATTTCGTCATCGACAACATCCTCGACCGGTTGCTCAGTACGCGAAGATTCCAATATTTCCTCTTGCTTGAATTTGCTTTCACCGAGTGCCTTGTCCAATCGATGCAAAACCTCGCTGGCAACAACGGTCGAAATGCGACCCGTCCGCTCTGCATTTCGCAAAGCCTCAATCTGTGTAGAAATCAATTCCTTACGCGCGAACTCAACCCGCGTCGAGTGAACGATGTTGGCTTCAGACAATTCTTGGATTCGAGCCTCGCTCTCGCGCACGCGCTCGCGATAAGGTTCTGCAAGGGTCGCCTGATCTTCATCGCTAATCATACCTTGAGTGTACAACGAACTGAGACGCTTCAGTGCAGCACGGCTACCGATGACCTCGGCCAATGCTACTTCGTAGCGCAATTCAGCTTCAGCAGGTGCACCGCTGATTCCCAGACGCTGCAACAAAGGTCGCATGGTCAATCCCTGAGCGACAAGAGAGAACAACACCACACTGAAGGCGAGAATTAACATGTCATTGTATGCCGTTATTTGTCCACCAACAACGGTTTCACCCATGTACTCAAACTCGGGTGGGTGACTGACTGTATGTGAAATCAAGAGAAGTAGTGCCAATGGGATACTACCACGCAATCCGCCCCACCACATGGCGACCTGCCACCGACCGGAGACAGGGTTTGGATTGCGAACATTGGCAAGTGCAGTCAATGGGAATACGGCCAAGCGTGCTACGAGTGCAGCACCAATCCCAATCAAGGCCAAGCGCAATACATGGAGGTCCCATGCAAAGACGGATTGCAATTCGTATCCAATCAGCAGGAATAGGACGCTGTTGACCAAGAAAGCGAGTACTTCCCAGAAATGATGCATTCCAATTCGAGCCGTTGGAGTCATGCCTTGCTTGACCCCATGATTGCCCACCAACAATCCGGCGACGACCACGCTGATGACACCGGAACCATGGAGCATTTCTGCGAGCAAAAATGAACCAAAAGCCAATGCCAAAGTGATGGCGATTTGCACCAAGTGATCATCAGACTGACCCAGGAACCAATTTGCGAGTAAACCGCACAACAAACCAGCAATAGCCCCCACAAAAACCACGAATATGAATTCACTCAACCCGGCTGTAAAGACATCCATGAATGAAACTTCAATCCCTGCTGGAGAAGCAATGGCTAGAGTGGTCGCTAGTAGGATGTTGAACAAGACCACTGCGGTGCCATCGTTGAACAACGATTCACCCTCAATCAAGACTGAAAGCCGTTTGGGTGCGCCCAGTGTTTTGACCAATGCCAGCACGCTGACTGGATCTGTGGCTGCAAGAATGGAACCGACGAGGAAACCATAGAGCATGCCATGTTCTGTATCTGGCCAAACCAGTTTCCAGCAAATGAAGCCAATCACAGCAGTGTTGATGAGAACACCGGGGATGGCAAGCATAGAGATTGGGCGCCAATTCTGACGTAATTTGTTGATGTGCATTGCACTGGCACCTTCAAACAGAAGTGGAGGGAGTAAAATGAAGAAAATAGTCTCCGCAGTTAGCAGGCCTGTAAGTTCAATGTCATCAGGCATCCAATATTCGCCTAACCAACCCACTGTCAATCCCACAATCACCAGCGCAATTGTGTAGGGGAGTTTGACCCAACGGATTGCAATCGCGACCAAAAGTGCAAGGATGAGAGCGCCCAAAATACTCTGGAACCACGAGGGAGGTATGGCTGACATGGCACACTACCGAACCGAGACGATTCATCAATACTTACGCTCGCGTACGAGGAGAATGAGTATTATTTCCGCCAATAAATTGCGACATTTCCTCGAGCGTCGACCAATACGGAACCCGTACGTTCAGCAATTTCATCGAATATTTGACGGCGCTCTTCGCGCTCATCTGTCAACCCTTTGTTGATTTTTATTTTCACGACTTTGCGACTCGTCAACTGTGCGTCCAACTCATCATACATGGCGTCGCTTAGTCCTGAGCGGCCAATTCGTAGGGTGACACGGAAATCTCTGTCATGCGCCATTCGACGAATGGTGGCTGGAACATCTTTCATTTCTTCGCACCACGCAGAAAATTTGGACCCCGTCTTGTCACGTTTTCGCAACGCAGACACGTGGTAATTCGCACCCCTTGACGAATTCGAATACGTGCAGAAACTCCGGGACGGAGTAGGGTTTTGCAACGTCTACAAATCCAAGCCTGAGACTGATTGTGAAGCCCGATACGATGCCGAGTACCAATCTCCCACATTTGAGAGGCGGCAGAATCGACGATCGAAGAAGGATAATCCCAAGGTTGCACCAATATTTCAGACAACTGCGCTGAAGCCTTTCGAGCCCGCTTACGTCGCAGAGCCGCACCGCGCGGACGACCTCTTTTCCGGCGCGACATGAATTCACCATTCACAGGATTGCAGCAATCTCTTCGCCGACTTTCACGATGTCTTGATCACCATTGACTGCGGAAAATATTCCGCGCTCTCGGTACCAATCGGCCAAAGGAGAGGTTTGAGCATGATACGCTTCCAATCGGTTTCGCACCGTATCCTCGTTATCGTCGGCACGCCGCTTCATCCCAATGTGTCCACATTCATCACAAACATTCGGATCATTGGAGGGATTGAATAAGTCGTGATAGACGGCGCCGCAAGCGCCACAAGTGTAACGACCACAGATTCGCTCAACTATTCGATTATCGGGGACTTCAATGGCAATCACGATACTGACTTCAGCAATTTCAGACAATGCTTCGGCTTGAGCGATGGTTCGTGGAAATCCATCAAACAGGACACCGTTAATGGCATCCGACTCGGTCAAACGCTCTTTGATTAGACCGATGATGACGGCATCGGGTACCAATTGTCCCGACTCCATGTAACCCTTGGCCTCGATACCCAATGCTGTTCCAGCCGTGACTGCGGCACGCAGCATATCTCCTGTTGAGACCTGTGGTTTACCTGTCATCTTCACGATGTTTCCAGCCTGAGTTCCTTTGCCAGCCCCGGGGGGGCCGAATAGCACAATGGAAGATGCCATGACAAGGCGAACTGTAGAGCCTTATTGAACTGAACGGAGTCCTTCAGCCCCGCTTAGGCTTGACCAGTTCGTTCCAAGTATTCCCGACCGTAGTGGGTCCATTGCTCCATGGTCCAACCCGCAGGGAGGCCCCCTGGTGGCAGAGGTGGAGCCATGGATGGGAGCTCGGGCGGCAGGCCCTCTGGAATGGGGGTAGGAGTAGGGGGTAGGCCCGGAGGCAAGCCAACAGGCGTAGGTGCCTGGGTTCCAGGTAAAGGCGGAAGTGCGAGTTGAGGTTGACTTTGTGCCAATGCTGCAGCCAATTCATCGGCACTGACTGCACCTGACATCTGATCATCATTAGTGGCGCCAATGTCCAATGCTGCCTCTCTACGAACCTCTTGCGACGCAAGAATTTCTCCCGAGGAAGGAACCATCACATTTTCCACATTCATGCTCGCCCGACGCAGATACAGGACCGCGAAGCCTAGTAGTGCTACGAATAGTAAAGCGAAAATGGCGACTGTCCATTGCGGTAAACCAAGGGACTCAAGAATACCTGCAAGCCCATCGGCTTCGCCGTCACCCGTGACAGTCACCTCTAATGTGGTCGATTCATTGGTGACGGCAGCTGATTCACCACTCAATGCAGTCGGTATACCACTGAAGGTGACGACCTGTAAACCACGCAAATTCTCACTGCTCAACGTGTAGGAGACAGTACGAGATTCCCCAACCGCCATCATCTCTAACGATTCAGAGTCAAGTATGACTTCCAATCCATCAGGTGAAGTAAACGTCAGCTCTACGTCACAGGCGATATTCCCTGAGTTGGTCACCGATAGATTCCCACTCAGCGGGCTACCTTGTGGAATTTCTACCCTAGACTCAGTATCAAACGTCACCCATAGACTGGGCAGAACAACAATACCCAACTCTGCAACCTTCTGTAATTGCTTACTCCCATCGAGAGTTTCTGCTTCGATGATGATGGAAAGTGTTTCACCGGGACCTGGAAGCGCGCCCGCAGCAACAAGTAGAGAAACCGTTACTGAACTTGAGGAACCTTGGGCTATGCCTCCGGGTGTGGTTGATGCAAATCCAACCTGCCAACCATCGGGTAAGGTTCCAAAGGACCAATCCAAAACCAAATCCACGTTGCCAGTATTTTGCAAACCAATTTCGGCGAGACCATAATCTCCTATCGCAGCAGTGATTTCTCCAGATTCAGGCAACTGCAACTCGATATCGGCAATTTCCTGAACAATTAACCGGGTTCGGTTCTCTTCAAATCCACCATCGCTCAACTCAGTCCTAAATTCGATTTGATTGACATCACCATCATTGGCATTGTACGGCACCCGAATCGTGATGTCAATGGTCAGTGAAGTCCCTGGTTGGAGGGTAAATTGCAAGAAACGATCATCGCTTTGTGTGCCCGCAACCATCTCCAGGTCCCAATTCGGCATGGCAGGAGAGGCGCGTACGCTGAAATCAATGGCCGTATTCCCTCGGTTTTCAACATCTAAACTATGCGTAACAACATCTTGATTCTCTACCGAAATATCATCGATAAATCCAGAGGGACCGAGAGGATCTCCATTTCCATCATACAGGTCTACGCTGAATGCTCTGCTGACCCAGACCTCGACACCATCGTCAGGAGACTCGGTTGTCGAGATGGCTGGATTGGGTTGACCCGTACCCGGATTGATCGCTGTCGTCACACAGGTGACATCTTCAATCGTTCCAGCGGAAGGCAGACCATCGACGATGTAGGGGACTCGCACACGAATCTGTACGGGCAAGAACTGTAGGCGAGCCAGTGGATCCAACGTGATGGTAGAGGAATTGCCTGAACCCACCTCAACAGCCCATCGATTGGGAGTGTCACAGGAAATCTGGTATGCCGTCTCACCGTTGCCAGTGTTGAGCACCGATAATGAAAACGAGGCGAAATCTCCGGGTATTGCACCCAATCCGTTGGTTCCTGCAAGGATGGTTTCAAGACCCTCAACCCTCAATACTTCAACCTCTAAACGAATGGTGTGCGATACGGTCGGATTCATCCGATAGTATGCGATGACATCGACAACATAGGTTCCTGGCAGAGCATATCTTGCTCCGTTGAAGGCTTCCAAATCAGCATCCAAGTCACGCATCGTCACCGTCACTTCTGTGCTGTCAGCAGCACCACCCTGAGAGGTGAGAGAAAAGGGACCCTCTGCCGAAGCAAACTTCTCCCATTCATCTTCCGTAGGTTGCAGCGCTCCATTTTCTTCCATCATTTGGACAGGAGTCACAACTAGAACGATTTCTTCGTCGCTGGTACCTTCATTGGCAAGGGTCAAGTCCCATGAAACTTCTACGCCAGTAGAGGGGTCGAGGACTTGCTTTCTCGCAATTTCGACTTCATCAGAGTCGGCTGGCATCGAACCATCTGGCAAGTGTGGAGTAACTCGAACACCAATCGCTGTGATATTCAAATCCAACTCCATGACGTTGTTGTTCGTCCCGTCCACTTCGTCATTCATCTCTGTGACATTGTTGGTCGCGTCTAGGGTAAGCCGAATCGTGTGAATCCCTGTCGTTGTGAACTGCTTTTGGAACGAGAATGAATCCGAGGCACCACCTTGGAGTGGATCACGAGTTCCCGACCAAATGACCTCTCCATCGGTGATGTCCTCCACCATCACTTCGTAAGGGTCGGTCGTCGCTGGAGCTTGGTTGACCCAAGCCATGCGCAACAGGACGTAATCGTTCTCTAGAGGCGTCAATTGACTTGCCCATATTGAGCCACCAAAAATAGCGAGGTCACTGATTGGATTTTCATTTCCAACCGCAGAAATCACCAATGCATATCCTTGCTGGGACCCACCAGAATGGGCGACATTGATTGTCCAATCACCCGTTGCTCCCGAAGCCAAACGGACACGCTCAACATTGTTCAGTGAATCCTTGGAACCACCTGTGGTAGAGAAACCATTGGCGAAGTCATTGCCTTTGTAGGTGGTCCCGTCGGGCGAGGTCACGGTCAAATCCAAATCACTGACCAATCGAGATGCGGATTGCGAAGATGAAGAAGAGCCCTCTCGATCATTCCAAACCAAGGTCACGTCGATTCCGTACGAACCATCAATGGCATAGTTGTAGGAATACGACAGACCCGGAGAGAGCATCTGCGAAGTGTCATAGAAGATGTTCTTTGCAATCACACCATCGTGTGGATACAAGCTTTCTTCCAAATCCAATTGCCCCCATCCTTCGTCCATGTTGGGCACGTTGGCCGTACCCATGTCGCGAGCACCGTTAATCAAAATCGCCTTGATGAGGGCGCTATCTGGATTGGCGATGGACAATTCTGTTCTCAAAAATTGGCGAGCCAAGAGTGCGGCACCACCGACGACCGGAGTGGCGGAACTGGTTCCATCTGCAGACATGTAGAGTGGGATGGTGGTTCCTGAGTGGCGAGCACTGGAACAAGACCAACCTGCAGGATTCTGGGCTTCTTCTGCGCGAGGACTGCAAATCTGAACGCCCGGTGCGACCAAATCAGGCTTGATCCGTCCATCGGCAGTGGGCCCAATACTGGAGAATGAGGCCACTTGACCCGCAGAAGCGGTTCCCGGTCTACCCGTGGTGGAAGCCCCTACAGTGAGGACATTCTTTGCCGTTGCAGGAGGTGCAATCGATTGAGCACCTTGGCTTCCTTCGTTGCCTGCTGCAAAGAGGACCAGGAAATCATCGTAGTCGTTGAGGAAGGAATCCGCGGAACGTGAATCGGAGGTATACTGACCCCATGATGACTGAGCACCCCAAGAGTTGGATTGAACATGAGCGTTCTTTTGGTGGGAGTCTCGGAACATGTCGTACAATGAACCCCAGCGTGCCAACTGTCCAGAGGGGTCGTGCTCCAATTGGTAGAAGTGGAAGGTTGCATTTGGGGCCACTCCACGGGTTGAGGAGTCCCCTGAACCATCGCCAAACATTGTGCCTGCGACGTGAGTACCATGTCCAGAATGGGCATCAGCAGCCGAATTGTCTGGACCGTAATTGTGGTAAACACCACGAACACGATTGTTGAAATCACCGTGATCTTGGTCTAGGCCAGAATCGGATAACGCCCCGACTTCACCGGTACCATCCAATCCACCATTGTGGTTGTTCAATGTCGCATCGATGGTGGAAATGCTGCGAGCGTAATTGTTGGCAATGCCAATGGAATCATGAGGCTCAACAAAGAGGAGGCGGTGGTCACGAGAAAGGGCTGGGAGCCAAGATGCATCCAGTCCAATCACTTGACAGAGGTACACATCGCAGTGCACAAACTCTGCTCCGACTCGGTACAGATGCGATTCCAACGAAGTCGTTTCGACATCGAGTGCCAGTGTCAAATCCAAATTCAATTTGCCCGATGATTCGTGCAAGTCAGCATCCAATCGCCATGCAGGTTGTTGTGCGCCGACCCAGCGAACGCGTTCGTCATCGGCGAGTTGGATGATGGCATCACTGCGTGCTTGTGTGGAACTTGGGAGACGAAGCACCCACGCATCTTCGGGAAGGGTATCAACGATGATTGCATCAACGCCTCCAGCAATTGTTTCGGCTAGGACACCATCGTTTAGATGAAGTTGCATGATGAGGTACCCTGTGGCAAATGGATCATCGTTCGCTTGAAGGTGTTCAGGTACAATGTGACTCTCCAAGAGGGGGTCAAATGCACCTGTCTGGACCCAAAGTAGGCCGGAACCCACTGAAATCTCGACGTTGTGACCGGGAGCACCTTGGGATTCAAACCAATTTTGGGCGGCCTCCGCTGCCGTCCAACGGGGTTGCTCAATGCTAGACTGAGAGGATGTTTCCGTCATACCAGCCCATGGCATCGTGAGCATCAATCCAATAAGGATGAAGGGCGCAAAGTTGCGACGCATGGAGGATAACGAAACGCAGCCCCCTTTTGATAGTTGACGCCCTACGGGCGTCGAAATTAACCAATAATTTCGGTAAACGACATGAATGCAAACATAGGGTCGATTGTCATCGAGACTTCTTCCCCATTCTCAAAACCCGCACCGACATCCTCGATGTAAATCGAAAACTCCCAGGCCCCAATTCCACCCTCATGCTCATTGAAGTAAGCCTCCATTGAATCAACTTCGTCAGAGTTTAGCATCAACTGAGTGCCGTCTAATTGAGATCCCTCTAACCCACGTTCCACGAACAAAACTAGAGAGATTTCGCTACAGTCATCGACAGAGCCTCCACTTGTAGAATTCCGATCATCGTACATTAGAGGGGCACCCGATATACTCACTTCTAATTGATCACAGAAGGGGTCGGGGTCACTTTCATCATAATCAAAGGTGATGAATATCGCAAATAATACGGCATCTTGAATTGACTCTTGATCAAAGGACCAGGTGACAACTTGACCCCCCCCAACATTTACCGAATCAAAGTTTGGGCCGACCGAGAACGTATCGTAACTCACATCGTACAACATCTTGGTTTGCGAACCTTCGGAATCATCGCTGCTTCCAATCATATTGTAAACGAAATATCCACCACCGCCAAGTGCGAAGAGAACCAAAATGACAACACCGATTGTGACCCAGGGCAACCCGCTAATTCTTGCGTCATCGAATCGATTTTGAAGAAGTGTGGCAATACCGGAGCTTTCTCGACTTGATGATTCGGAATCAGTATCACCTTCTTCACCAGGAATGGGGATGTCGAAAGAACGCAAAAAGTTTCGAACCGGTGCTCCAAACTCGCCGAATGTGAACACCACGAAAGTGTTTGGAACAAGAACAATCATCAAGGCTAGGATGGTGAAAGAAGTACCACCATCGATGATTTCATTCGGCAGCTCACCGAACAATTCAGCAGTGGATGGAGAGTTAATCATGAAATACAGTAGCGAAGCAAATGCAAGCAGTGAACCACCTGTCATCAGCAACGTGTCAATGATGCGGTGATGTTGACAAAGGGCCGGTATTTTCTGAGCGCCCCCGATTGAAACTGCAAAGCGCCAAATCAGTCCCAAAATCAACATCCATATTGCAATCGTACCCATCGAAACGGATTGACCGATGGCCTCGCCCATTTCCTTCCAAGATTCTTCTACAAATGGTGAATCATAAGAGAATTTTATCGGTTCACCGTCTAACACAAACGTAACCTCATCTTCTGTAAAGGAAACCTCATCGCTACCCATTCCGGGTTCGATCTCGTCAAAATCGATCGTATAACTCGCCCAGGTCCCCGACATTACAAATGAAAATACCACAATGACAACGATTTGGAGAATCGGAATGACCATTTTTTGTGGTTGTGATTTCAGCGCGGAAAAGTTGAGGCTGAGCGACTCGCCATCACTAGAAAATAGACCTGGAAGAGTGGTATTGGGCAAGATGGTGGATTCGTCCGCAATCATCCAACTCGGTTTTTCTTCGGTCAATTCGGCGCGATTGTAAAGGACAATCATGCACATCATCGCAACAGAACACAAACCACTGAGAATCGACAAGAATACACCGGTCGATGGCATGGGCTCAAAATTGCTCAGCATTTCTGGAGCGAATCCCTCGAGGAAAACCCCGACCATATATTCATGCGGATACACACCGTCTGAAGGTAGATTGGTGTACCA
>CEUK01041195.1_pt1 | contig 13366 bp, 15 predicted proteins | sample 356451 | NCBI WGS metagenome assembly CEUK01 (sample SAMEA2622843, study PRJEB7988) | marine metagenome | isolation source: saline water (ENVO:00002010), including
GGAAAATTTAAAGCCTTAAAGTTTTGTCCAGTTGTACAAAAAGGGAGAATATTTAAAAGTGAAGAGAGTTTAACTGTTTGGATATCAGACGACTACAATAAGACACCATTGCTGGTAAAAGCTAAAATATGGGTGGGATCTATAAGAATGGAATTAGAAGAAATGAATGGTCAATTAAATCATTCAGAGTTAATTGATTAAAGCTTTCAGATAAAAACAGGGAGTTTTCCGGAGATAATTGTTAATAAATATTAAAATAATAAATGTTCCTTTTCAGGTGTTAATTGGTTTATTTTAATATATTCACATAGTTATTAATTTAAAAATTTATTCAAAATGGGTTACCAACATACTAACAGTAAAGGAAAAACTTACTTTTTACATTCAAAAAACGTTACACTTAGAGGTGGAAGAAACCAAACTATTTATTACTTCGCTAAAGAAGCTAAAGCAGAAGCATGCGATCTTCCAAGCGATAAGGTTGTAGTTGAAAGTCCAAAAACTGGATTACCTTTTTGTAAAGGGAAATAAACTTAAGTAAGTTTAATTTAATTCAAACCGTCTAAATTTAGGCGGTTTTTTTTTGCTTATATTTAGGTATTCTTATTTAATGGCAGTAGTTCTAAACGGTATTATATTTGGGTTTTTACTCAGTTTTTTATTAGGTCCTGCATTTTTTGTGCTTATAGAAACTAGTATAAAAAAAGGGTTTAAATCTGCTGTTTTTTTAGATCTTGGAATATTACTAAGTGATGCTATATATCTTCTTGCATCACTATTTGTTGCAGAAAAAATCAACTCTTGGCTAAATGAAAATTCATATATTAAATATATTGCTGGCTCTATATTTATACTATTAGGTTTAATTTCTATTTATAGAAATTATTCAAATTTAAAAACAGAAAATAATCTAAGTAATAATCTAAGTGGGATTGAAACAAATACGGATGATATAGTATATCCCTTACAGCTGATTATAAAAGGATTAGGGTTAAACGCTATTAATCCTGGAGTACTTGTTTTTTGGATAGCGGCATGTACCTATGCTACTAATGAGCTAAATTTTGAAGGTATACAGTTAATGTATTATTTTGGGACAACGCTGATTACTATGTTTTCGATTGACCTTTTGAAAATTTATTTCTCTAGTAAGCTAAAAACAACATTAACCAACAAAACCATAAGTATCTTAGGAATATCAATTGGTTGTTTACTAATTTTCTTTGGCTTTGCAGTATATTTTAAAGATATTCAAATTTAAGTAGTGGTAGATTTTCTAATAATTGGCCAAGGGCTTTCTGGAACTGTATTAGCACAAACTATTGAATCCAAATCTCTTACTTATCATCTAATTGACAGTAATGAAAAGATTACCAGTTCAAAAGTAGCTGCCGGAATAATGCAGCCAATTTCATTTAAAAGATGTATTCTTTCTTGGAGAGGCGAAGAGTTTTTTAATTTCAGTAATTCCTTTTATTTACAATCTGAGAAGCTATTTAACACAAAAAGCTATAAAAAATTAAAATTAGTTCGATTGTTTAGCTCATTTGAAGAACAAAATAATTGGATGGGCAAATCTACAAACCCTATTTACTCTCCCATTTTAGGAACTAAAAATAGTTTCTTAAAAAATATTTGCAATGATTTTGGCAATAGCCAGGTAAAAACCTGTGCGCAACTAAATGTTAAAAAATACATTGAAGATGCAAGAGATTACTTTTTATCGAAAGGCAGGCTTTCAAATGAAGAATTTAGAGAAAGTAATTTAGAGTATAATGGAGAATTATTCACATATAATGGAATAACTTCAAAACGTGTTATAATGTGTCAAGGAGTAAATAGCCAAAACAATAAAATATTTGATTATTTACCAATTATTCCAAACAAAGGAGAGCTAATTGATATAAGAACCAATAAATTACCAAATTTTATGCTAAGTAAGGGGGTTTTTACAGTTCCAATAAAAGAAAACAAATTCAGAGTAGGATCTACTTACAACCATAAAGATATTATTGCAAAAATTTCATTAAAGGCAAAAAACGAACTACTTAATGGTCTTAACAAGATAACTCCAATTAAGAATTTGAATATAATTGAGCATAAATTTGGATTTAGACCGACCACAATTGATAGAAAACCAATAATGGGAGCTCACCCAGAAATAAAGAATATGTACATATTTAATGGAATGGGCAGCAAAGGGGTTTTAATGGCGCCATTATTATCAAAAGAACTTTTAGAGCACATTTTACGTAGAAGTGAAATTAATAGTATTGTAAATGTTAATAGATTTTTTAAAAAGTATTCTCTTGAGCATTCTAATTATGCTAAAAATTTATTTAATTTTTGAGTGAATTCAGGTTAAATCACTATGGCATGTTAATTGTATAAACAAAAAATAGCAGTTTTATATCAATTCTTTTAAATGAATAATTAAATTTGAAAAAAATGAAAACAAATTATAATATTAAAATTATGAAATCAATCTTAACTCTTTTAATTTTAAGTTCTATCACTTTAGTTTCATCAGCTCAATGCGTTAGTGGAAATTGCCACAAAGGACATGGGAGATTTGTATGGGAAAATGGAAACATATATGATGGGCTATGGAAAGAAGGAAAGCAAGATGGAAACGGAAATTTTACTTTTGAAAATGGAGACAAATATAAAGGTCATTATTCAGAAGGAAAAAGAAGTGGATATGGCACCTATACATGGAAAAGTGGTAATTATTATGTAGGGAGCTGGAAAGAAGATAAAATGAGTGGAAAAGGCAAATTTCATTGGGCGAAAGATGGTGGAACTTATGAAGGGATATTTAATGAAGACCAAATAAGTAATACGGAAACTGAATTTTCTGTTGAAACTCCTGAGAAAGGAGCACAATAATTTAAGTTATTTTTGCCGCTAAGGCACCAACAGTTATATTGATGTTCTTTTGCTGAAAAGCATTGATACAACTATTTATAGTTGCCCCTGAAGTAACTACATCATCAATAATAAGTACATTTAAATTGGGTTTTAACTTGTAGGCAGTTGAATATTCATTTTCAACATTCTTAAACCTCTCAAATCTAGAACTGTATATTTGAGATTTCAAATTATTTGCCCTTAATAAATAATTATTTAATATATCCTTTTTTAAAATTTTGTTAACCCCTAAAGCTATTACCTCACTTTGGTTAAATCCTCTTTTTTTTCTCTTTAATTTACTAACTGGGACAGGTATTATAACTTCAATATTTTTATTTAAATTCAATATTCGTTTTCCTAAATCAACTCCTAAAACAAATGCCGCATCCTTATTAGAATTATATTTAATGTTATGTATTGTTTTTTGAATAATATCATTTTTAGAAAATTCAAAAGCATAAATTTCATTTTGAACAATTTCTCTTCCAAAAAAAGAAATTTCATTTTTATTTTTAAAAGCCTTTAAATCTATCCAGCAACTAGAACATATCCCCTTTTCAGAAATAGATAATATACTATTACATCCTGCGCAATAATTAGGATAAACCAAGTTAATAAAATCCTTAATCAAGATATATAAGTTAAAATTGGAATCTACTATGGTATCTTATTAAATTAGATTAATTTTATGTCATGGAAGATTCTTCACAAAAGAAAAAAAAATATACGACTATTATCCTCCTAGCTCTTATTATTTTACTAGGTTATTTAGGATATGTTATTAGTAAACTAAATAAACAAAATCATGAAATAACTAAAGAGCTTTCGGGAATTTTAGAAGAGAATAAAGAAATGAATAAAATCTTAATGAATGGAGATTTTTTGTCAGATGAGAATAACAATAGTCTTAAATCCAATCTACAGTTACTTCTTGTATCGTACGATAGTTTAGAAGAAAGTAACTCTATGGTTGTAGACAGCATTAATCAACAAAGAGAAAAAATAAATTCCTTACTTAATGAAGTCAAACAACTTAACAGTAAATCCAAAAAAGACTGGAGGAAAATATATAAACTTAAGAAAGAAGCTGAAACTTTAAGAGGAATTATGAAAGGTTATATACATACCATTGATTCATTAAATACACTTAACATAAACCTATCTAATTCTTTAACAGAAAAAACAAAGTCTTTAAATAAGGTAAGTAGCCAAAACAAACAATTTCAAAAAGAAAATAAAGCTCTTCAAGAAAAAGTAAAAATGGGTGCTGTATTACAAGCGAATAATGTAAATGTAATTGCTTTAAGAATTAGAAAATCAGGTTCTCAGAGTGAAACAACAAGAGCTTCAAAAGCTAATATGATTAAATCTTGCTTTACTTTAATTGAAAACAAACTTGCTAAACCTGGCGATAAAACAATTTATTTAAGAGTATTAGATGAAAATGGTAAAGTTTTTAGTAGCCCAAAACCAATAAATACAATTAATTTTAAAAAACAGACTATTGAAATGAGCTCTCAAAGAACAATTAATTACCAAAATGAAAATACTGATGTTTGTGTCTTTTATGAAATCCCATCAGAACTATCTCCAGGAAATTACACGGTTGAAATACATAACAAGGGATATCTAATTGGAAAATCACCATTAGCATTAAGGTAACTATAGCGCAAAAATAAGTCCGATAAGAAATATTAAAATGATTATTAAATATTGCCAAACATCTACAAAATATACATTGTACTCCTTCCACAAATTCTTTATTCCATCTAAAATTCTCATATTATTATTTTTGATTATTTCTCCCCTAACATTCTTTTGTCAAGAATCTGACACATTGACCCTAAAGCTAAAAAAATCTAAATTACTAATTGTCAACAAGATTGATAAAGTTGATGAATGGAGTTTTGAAGAAACAGATGAGAACATTGATTCGATGTCAAATAATAAAAAAATAAACTTAGTTTTTAGTTTAGGTTTATTTAGGTTAAATAGCCATCCTATTTATGAAGGAATTAGTCATATAAATAAGGTTCCTTTTAATCAAGTTAATTCTAATTGCCAAACATTAACTTATTACTTTAAACATTTAATGTTTGCTAAAAATAAATTAGCAATATCATTAGGAACAGGATTAAATATTCAAAGAATCAACCTTGGTAATGACAGAACTATTTATAACGATAGTATTTTAAGTTTTCATGAAGATAATGGGTTTATTAATCAAAGAAATGTCTTAAAATACAACTATTGGACTATTCCTATCTCTCTAACTATTAATCCTTTATCCAATAAAGAAAATCATTATTCAGCTCAAATAGAACTAACTAATTATTTTTTAAGACACGGAAAACTAGATATTAAAACAATTGAAAATAAAAACAATAAAAGAGCTGTTACAAAAGGAGATTTTTTTCAGAAAAAACATTATGTTTCTATCAAAGTAAAATTAATTCGAAATTCTATTGGGTTTTTTATGGAAACATCCTTGATACCTACATCAAAATTATTTACTCAACAATATAATTATTCCTTTGGATTGTCCTTATGCAGCTATCGTTAAAATCAAACATACTTCTTCTACTTTTATCCTTTCTTTTTGTATTAACCAATTGTGATTCATCTAATGACTATAATCCAAATATTTTAAAGCCAAAAGCAAAAAAGGATTATGGTGAAATTTTATTTGCAATCAATAAAAAATATTGGAAAAATGAACTAGGGGAAACAATCAAAAACTCGTTTGAAAATTTAATTAGGACCACCCCCCTTCCCTACGAAAAAGAGTATAATATAGACTTTATAGTTCCAAATAAAATCATTAAGAATTTAAAGCAAAAAAATTGTATTGTTTTTATAGAAATAGAAAATTATCACTCAATAAAAACTGTTCCTGAATTTAAAAAAGATTTGTGGGCAAAAAACCAATTAGTTATAGAGTTAAAATTTAAAACAGAAAAATTAGCAATCAATTATTTTAAAACTAATTCTAACCTAATTAAACAAAAGATTAATCAATTCTATTATTTAACTATATCAAAAGAATACAGTAAAATAAATTCAATTAATAGTTCTATTGAAAAAGATTTGTCTTTAAAATATTCTACTACAAAAGAAATGAAACTAAATAAAAAGGGGGAAGATTTTTGGTGGTTTAGTGAGCTTAATATTAAAAGAGATCAAAATGGATCTCATGAAATTCAAAAAGGAGTTTTAATCTATAAATACCCATATTATGATCAAAAACAGTTTAAAAAACAGTTCCAAATCAAAATACGTGATTCTATTTGTGAAAAATACTTGAGGGGTAAGAATGATACTAGCTACATGATTACAGTCAAAAATGGATTAAATGAAACGATATCTGAACCATATATTCTAAATGACAAATATTTCAACAAATTATCAGGATGTTGGAAAATGGAAAATGACAAAATGGGAGGTGCTTTTGTAAGCATATCCTTTTTATCAAAGGATAAAAAAAATATTATTACTACTGAAGGATATGTTTATGCACCAAATTTTGAAAAAATTAAATTACTTCGTGAGCTTGAAACTATACTTTACTCTCCTTTCCTATAAAAATCTCAGCTTTTAACATTATTGTTAAAGCATAAAACTTTATTCAATTATCGTTAGGATAGTTTTTTTTTTTAAATTGAACACATAAACCAATATTATCTTAACATGTTAACAATTGGAATACCTAAAGAAACTACCGAAAGAGAAACTAGAGTAGCTTTATCCCCAACAATAACCAAACAACTAACTTCCAAAGGCTTTAAAATTTATTTTGAATCTGGTGCTGGAGAAAACTGTTGCTTTAGTGATAATGATTATTCTGAATCAGGTGCTGAAATTACAGACTTAAAAAACATATATCAATGTGACTTAATTGTTAAAATTAACCCTCCAAATAAAAAAGAGGTTTCTATGATGAAAAAAGGTTTAACGCTTATTTCTTTAGTATTTGCTCATTCTAACACTTCAATTGTAAGTCAATTAGCCGAAAAACAAATAAGTGTATTATCTCTTGATTCAATTCCCAGAACTTCATTAGCGCAAAGCATGGATGTATTAAGCTCTCAAGCTAATTTAGCGGGATATAAATCTGTAATCTTAGGTGGTGTAGAAATGGGTAAGATATTCCCAATGCTTATGACTTCAGCTGGCACAATTAAGCCGGCTACTGTAGTTATTTTTGGCGCTGGAGTTGCTGGCCTTCAAGCCATTGCTACTGCTAAAAGGCTAGGTGCAAATGTATGGGTTTCAGACATTAGACCTGAAACCAAAGAACAAGTTGCTTCTCTAGGTGGAAAATTTATTGAAGTAGGAGAATTAGATAATGTTACTACTGAGGGTGGATATGTGAAAGATGTTTCTGATGATTTTCTTAAAAAACAAAAAGAGGCTGTTCTTGAAAAGGTGATTCAAGCTGATTTAGTTATAACTACCGCTTTGGTGCCAGGTAAAAAAGCACCGCTACTTATTTCTGATGATATGGTAAGTCAAATGAAACCTGGGTCTGTAATTGTAGACATGGCTGTTTCCCAAGGTGGAAATTGTGAGTTAAGTGAACTGAATAAAGTAGTAAAAAAACATAATGTTAAAATTGTTGGAGAAGGAAATCTTCCTGCTACATTACCAATTAATGCTAGTGAGTTATTTGCTAAAAATATTCAAAACTTTGTTCAACATCTTACTGAGGATGGTAAATTCAAATGGGATCTTGAAGATGAAATAACTGCAGGATCTTTAATTTTAAAAAATGGGGACGTTTTTCAAGAATCATTAAAAAAAGTCATCCAAAAAGAAGCTGTATAATTAATAATATAATCCACTTAACATGACAGAAATATTAAGTTTTTTAAACACCCACATTGAAATGGTATATGTGGTTATTTTATCTATAATTTTAGGAGTACAAGTAATCGAAAGTGTTCCTGCAGTACTTCACACTCCTCTAATGAGTGGTGCAAATGCTATTCATGGTGTTGTAATAATAGGAGCTATAATTATTATGGGTAATGCTGATCCCGATAATACACTAGCCCTTGTGCTCGGGTTTATTGCCGTTATATTAGGCACACTCAATGTTGTTGGAGGATTTGTTGTTACAGATAGAATGTTAGAAATGTTTAAAAAGAAACCGAACAAAAAATAATTTACAATGGGTTTATATACGCTTGAAATTTGCTACTTGATAGCATCAATTTGTTTTATAATGGGTCTAAAAATGATGGCTGGTCCTAAAACTGCTAGAAACGGAAATCTTTTAGCTGCTGGTGGAATGACATTAGCAATTATCGCTACAATATTTCTATACCAAAATGACGATGGAAAAAACTTAGGAAACCACATATGGATTTTTGGGGGAATTCTATTAGGAACTGTTGCTGGATGGTTAGCTGCCAAAAAAGTTCAAATGACTGCTATGCCTCAAATGGTTTCTCTATTTAACGGAATGGGAGGAGCATGTGCAGCATTAATTGCTCTTGTGGAATTTCCAAAAGCTCTTGAACATATGGGTGATAGTTGGGATATTCTTTTCATGTCTACAATTCTATGTGGGCTAGTAATAGGTAGTACTTCTTTTTCAGGAAGTATGATTGCTTATTTAAAGTTAAACGGTAATCTAAACAAAGATATTCGATTGCCTTTTTATAATATTCTAAATACATTACTAATATTAGGAATAATTGGTTTAACTGTTCTACTTGCAGGAGGGTATATTCCAGAAGAAAGTGAATTCACTTTTTGGGCATGGATTCTTCTAGCGGGGGCTTCTTTTTATGGGATAATGTTTGTTTTACCTATTGGTGGAGCTGATATGCCTGTTGTGATTTCACTACTTAATTCTTTTACAGGTATGGCTGCTATGTTTGGTGGTTTCCTATATGATAATATGGCCATGCTAACTGGTGGTATTTTAGTAGGATCTGCCGGAACAATTCTTACAGTAGTAATGTGTAGAGCCATGAATCGTTCACTTTCGAATGTGATTTTTGGCGCATTTGGTACAGGAGGAAATAGCTCTAGTGGTGGCGCTAGCAATGTTGAAAAAACTTATAAAGAAACTAATTCATCTGACTTAGCGGTATTGTTAAATTACTCTCAAAAAGTCATTATTGTTCCTGGATACGGCCTTGCAGTTGCACAAGCTCAACACGCTGTTCATGAAATGGAAGAAATTCTTGATAACAGAGGAGTTGAAGTAAAATATGCTATTCATCCAGTTGCGGGAAGAATGCCTGGTCATATGAATGTATTATTAGCAGAAAGTAATGTAGAATACGACAAGCTGGTGGAAATGGAAGATATTAATTCTGAATTTTCTACTTGTGATGTTGTAATGGTGCTTGGCGCTAATGATGTTGTTAATCCAGCTGCAAAAGAGGATCCACAATCTCCCATATATGGAATGCCAATATTAAATGTTGAAGATGCAAAAACAACTATAGTAAATAAAAGAAGTATGAATGTAGGATATGCTGGAATAGACAATGACCTTTTTTATAGAGACAAAACTAATATGCTATTTGGAGATGCTAAAAATGTTCTTAATGAGATTATTTCTGAACTAAAAAACCTGTAAATTTTAGGATTCAACATAAATACTTTTTTTAATTGCAATAGTATTTAGTTTTGCTTTTAAGTCATTAAAATTTTCAAAATCAACTTCACTTAAATATTTATCACGACCTGTTTTCTCTAGAATAATTATTCCTTGGTGCTTAAAAACTATTGTCTTTACATTTTCCCAAAATATAATATATTGTTTGTTTCGTAAAATAAGTATAGACTGCTCATTAATGACCAACTTATATTTTTTTAGTCCAAAAGTTAAATGGGTTATTCCTTCAAAAATATATATTAACAATATTAAACTAATCCATTTTTGTTCTGGAATGTAAATAAATAATAAACCTCCTATTGGTATATAAAGAAAGAATGGTAAACATTCATTCATTAACCTTTTATTCCATCCAGCTTTAGTAATAGAAAATCCTTTCAAAGAAGAAGTCATTAATAATTTCTGCCATCTAATTTGTGTTTTAATAACAAACAAAAAAATTAATGCAATGGTGAGATTAAACAGCAATTCATCATAATAAAAAATATCCCAGCCTAAATCAGAATTATAATAGAAAAAAGAAAAGAATCCAATAGTAATTACGAAAAATGACGAAAGAATAGAAAACAACCTATACATCAATAATCAGTAGAATAATTATCATTGCACTGAAAAATATAATCACAATCTTCTAACACAATATCCTGTAAAGTGAGCATAGCTGCTATTGCTACTTGAGAGTAATTTTGTGATGCATTTTTAAAATTTCCATACTCATTTGTCCACATCCATTTAATTAAATCCATACCCTGTAAAGGTTCTTCTTGCTGAGAAAGTAAGGATTCTACATTTCTAGCACCAGCATGATAAATATGTAAAACCAAAAATTTAAACCATAATTCGTTTCCTTTTGGTTCAATATCACCTACTTCACATAAAATTCTATATGCTTGTGGAATACATATTGTTTTTAATAATTGGCTTGCTGCATAGGCAGATTTATCGAAATCTTTTCTTTCATCTAACTTACTATTAACAGTTAAACCCATAGTTCTTGCAACATTTTTCATAAGTTGGAATGGGCCATATGCTCCAGCATTGGAATAATTTAATTGAGCAGGGCTTTCAATTAACAATATTGATTGAGCATACCAAGGGTCAACATTATTATCCTGAAAAACTGTTATTGCTTTTGAAATACTAGGAATAACTTCTTCAATTAAATAAAATTCTTTTTTACCAGATGTTATATAAATTTTAGTGTTGGAGTCTAGGCAATTATAATCTATTACAGAGTCTTTATATGACTGTTTTTCCTCTTCATCTTGATCAAACCATTTATCCTTTTCAACATAACCTAAAATTTCTCTTGTATCTGCAATATTTACAATGCAAGTATCACTACTTAAATTCATAACTGTTTTCCAAAACTTTGATTGTGCTAGTATATCCCATCTTTCAACAACCAACATTTCTGGATCAATTACGGTATGAGTACAACTATCATCAGAACAATATATATCTATTAATTGCTGCTGAGCAGTAAAAGAAAAAGTGCTTATTAATGATATGATTACTATTAAATATTTCATTATTCTTCAAAAATATACGAAATAATAAGCTCATAAATTACATTCATTAACAAATCTTAAGACATGAATGTGAATAATTATATTTTAATAATTATATCTCCTGCTCTTTTTAAAGTTTCAGATTTTTTTGCAAAGCAGAATCTTAATATGTTTTGATCTAAATAAGAATGATAAAAAACAGAAATTGGAATACTTGCAATACCATTTTTCAACACTAATTCTTTTGCCATTTCCGTATCTTTTAAATCTGATATTTGATTATAATTTAATAATTGAAAATATGTCCCATAACATTTTAAAGGTTCAAACCTAGAAGCTTTAATAATAGATAAAAAAAGATCTCTTTTTTGTTGATAAAAATCATTCAATTTTAAATAATTATCTTCATTTTCAAGATATTCTGCAATAGCCATTTGAAGAGGATGATTAGAAGAGAAAACACTAAATTGATGTACTTTTCTAATTTCTTTCATTAATTCTTTTGGAGCTAAAACATAACCTAGCTTCCATCCGGTAACGTGAAAAGTTTTACCAAAGGAAAACACACCAATTGATCGGTTTGATAATTCTGGGAAACTACAAATAGAATGATGCTCTTGATTATCATAAATTAAATGCTCGTATACTTCATCACTTAAAATAATAATATTAGAATTTGTTGTAATTTTTTCTAGTTCTAATAAATCATTTTTATGGAGAATAGTTCCGGATGGATTATTAGGAGAATTTATAATAATCATTTTGTCTTTTGACTAATTAACTTTTTAACCTCTTCCCAATTAATTTTAAAGTTTGGTGCTTTGAGCTGTACAAAAACTGGCTTACCACCATTTAGTTCTATTGCTGGTTGGTAACAATCAAATGCTGGTGTAAACAATATAACCTCCTCATCCTCTCTTACAAATGCAGATATAGTAGTATAAATAGCTTGAGTTGCACCAGAAGTTATATTAATCTCATCATGTTCGTTATAATATGTATTGTAAAGCTTAAATACCTTTTTGCTTATTTGTTCTCTCAGTTTAAGAGCGCCTTGCATAGGAGCATATTGATGGTAGTTTTTATCTAAATATTTATTAACCGTATTTATTAATAATGGATCCACATCAAAATCTGGGAAACCTTGTGATAAATTAATTGCATTATGATTATTTGCCAATTGAGACATAATTGTAAAAATATTAGTCTCTGATTTTGGCAATTTAGACTTTATATGATCTTTATAAATAGGCATTTGAAAAATAGACTTATAATTTAAGTCTTTTATATAACAATATTATGGTAATGGTTTAGATATTTTCAGACCAACATTAGAAATTTCATTTAAAACAGTATCTCTCATTGCTTGTTGTAAATGAAATTTATAATCCCCACTTATTGGAAAACGAACATTCTTATAAATAGGAAATGAATACTCAACAATCAATCCTGACCTATCTCCAACCCAATGCCCTTTTTCATCCGCTAAATAAAATTCGAATGTATCTCTCCTTGCTTTACCATTTGGAAAAAAAATATCTGAAAAAATATAAATATTAGACCATTTGTATGATGTATTTGCCCTTAGTTGAAAAGAAACATTATAAACAGAAGTTGTATCATTCAAGTCCAAATTAAAAATAACACTATCATTATGAGACCAGGTTGACTCAGAAAAACTATAATAATCACTGTAAATTATATTTTCTTTATTACAGCCCCAAAAAAAAACCACAAATGAAAAAAACGAAAAAATTATCTTGTTTTTTAATATATACATTTTGTCAAATTAAAATAAGTAATTAAATATACTTACATAAAAACAAATAAACTCAAATAAATATTATACTTTTTTTATTTGATAAACTGAGTTTTTTAGAAGCTTGAAAATTTTAATGGAAACATCTAACATTAATATCTTAGTATTTGCATTTCGTTCTACATGAAAATAAGCTTCATTAATTAAATCACTGAGAGGAATAATATTATTATGATTTATGTAGGGTTTAAATTTTTCTAAAAAAGCCATTTCTTCATCATTTAAAGTTTTAAAATTAACTTTATAATGACCAATAACACAGTTTCTAAACATCTCAAGATTATAAAGTAAGAATTCTTTAAGTTGTTCTCTCCCCATTTTAGAAATTTCATTTACCCAATCAATAGTATCTGCAATATTTCTAGAGTAGCACAACCTCATCCATTTAATAAAAAAAGGTAAATAATCTGAATTATGTGAGCTATTAAAATGAAAATTAATTGCTCGATGCAAATTTCCATTTGCATAAGCAGAATATTTTTTTGCTGA
>CEUK01047494.1_pt1 | contig 13355 bp, 11 predicted proteins | sample 356451 | NCBI WGS metagenome assembly CEUK01 (sample SAMEA2622843, study PRJEB7988) | marine metagenome | isolation source: saline water (ENVO:00002010), including
TATTCGATATAGGAAGGAATTAATATACAGTAATATTCAAAGATCATTTCCTAAAAAAAGTCCAAAAGAGGTTAATGAAATACTAGGTAAATTTTATAGTCATTTTACAGATATTATTCTTGAAAGCTTTAAAGGATTTACAATATCTAAAAAAAATATTCAAAAAAGATTTATTCCGAATAACCATGATTTAATTAATCAATTTAAAGATAAAAATATAATTCTTATTGGTGGTCATTATAATAACTGGGAGCTGTGTGCACAAGCAGTCCCCATTGATTTCCAACATGAAACATATGCAATATACAAACCTTTATCAAATAAGTTTTTTGATGAAAAAATGAGAAAATCTAGAGGAAGATTTGGACTTAAATTAATTCCAATGAAAAGTACAAAGAGAAAATTTACTGAAAATCACTCAATCAAAAAAGCTATTATCTTTGGATCTGATCAAAGCCCTTCTAATCCTAAAAGATCTTATTGGATTAATTTTTTAAACCAAGAAACTGGTTTCTTATATGGTGCTGAAAAATATGCGCGTGAATTTAATTGGCCTATTATATACGCATCAATTAGCAAAAACAAAAGAGGTTTTTACAATGTTGATTATACATTAATTTCTGATAAACCTACAAAAACAAAAGTTGGGGAAATAACTACAAAATTTGCCCAATTACTTCAGAAAGACATTCAAAATGCACCTGAATATTGGTTATGGTCTCATAACAGGTGGAAACATAAAAAACCATAAGCGCTTAATTATCAATATTTTATTAGTTTACAAACGTTTGTTAATGAATCTAAATGGATATTAATCATTTAACAACCGACTTAAATATATACATGCTTAAATATTTGTCAAGTCAATTCCGGAATAATAGACAAATCAATTAATAATTAAAATATATATAAATGAAAAATCTAAGAAATAGAGTACAATTAATAGGTAATTTAGGAAATAATCCAGTTTTAAGTGAAACAAATAATGGAATTAAATATATCAAGCTATCGATAGCTACTAATAGTATATACATTAATAAAAATGGAGAAAAAATTAAAGAAACTCAATGGCATCCAATAGTTGCTTGGGGCAAACAAGCTGAGTTTGCTAACAAATACATAATTAAGGGACAAGAAGTTTGTATTGAAGGGAGATTAAACTATAGAAACTATGAGGATAGTGATGGAAACAAGAAAAATGTTTTTGAAATAATTGCTAATGAAATTCTATTATTAAAAAAATAAATATTACTATAAATAATAAAGAAAAGAGCCTAAATGGCTCTTTTTTTGTTAAAAAAATAAACACCAAATAACACTATAATTAAAACTGTGAATAACAATATAATTCTATATAGATTAATTGTTTTTTTATTATCAAAAATAATATTATCAACTATAATCTTGTGGTTTTTATTTAAACTATCTAAAACATAAATTAATTCATATTCATCTTTCATCTTGAGTTTGAGTAAGCTATTGTCATATTTTTCTGAAATAATACTATCGTTTAAAAAATGATAGTCTTCTAGCATTTGTAGTGCCTTTGAGTACTCTTTATTTTTTTTATGAATAGTATACATTTGTTTGTATGCTATATTCATTTCGTTCTTTAAATTCATTTTAGTGGCCATTTCGACGGCTTTTTCTCCAAAATCCAAAGCACTTTTGAAATCATTAAGTACTATGTGATATTCACATAAATTGTTAAGAGAGGTAATGATTCTATTTTTGTCACCAATTAATGTTCTAATGTTATAAGATTTAATCAAATTTTCATAAGCCAATTCATAATCTTTTAATGCCATATATAATTCACCTAAATTATTGTAAATCAAAGCCATTCCAAGTTTATCTTTCCTTTCAATCTTCATTTTTAAACTTTTATCGTAATAATTAAGTGCAGATTGGTAATCCTTCTTTAATTTAAATAAAATTGCTAGGTTATTATAGTATACATCAAGTTCATTTGTGTCTCCTGATTGGGTAGCAATTTTAATTATTTTATCAAAATAATCTTGTGCTTCTTCATATTGTTCCATAGAAATATGGATAATTGCCATATCATTGTAAAAAGAACCTAGGTTAGAAATATCATTGGATTCTTTATAATAACTTACCGCTTCTTGATACTTTTCAATAGCTTTAGAATATATTCCTTTTCTATCTAATACTCTTCCAATAATTAATAATGCTCCAGGCTTCCAAGCTTCCAATTTCTTTTCATTTGCATAATCATATTGAATCTGAGCTAATTTTAATGCACTATCAGGCATATCATATAGATATATAGCCCAAGTAAGTTCAGAAAGAGCATTAAGCCTACTTGAATCAGAATTGGATTTATTCAACCAAATATCATGTAATGAATCTCTGTTAAGATTCTTATTATCATTAAATCCAAATGAAAATGATACTCTTGAAAGAAACACTAAAAATAAAATGTGTTTTAAACTCACAACTATTGATTGATTAGTTAAGGACTGTTAAACTAATGAATTTAAGAACATTAAACTATAACCTGTTTCAGGTATTTTTTAGTATTGAGGAGGTGAAATTTGACCAACTATACTCCTCTTTTTTAATTTTTATTGACTGATTCATCCCATATTCAATATTATCGTCTGAAAAATAATACAAAATTGCTTCAGCAATACTATTAGAATTAGGTTCTACAACTAATCCGTTAATTTTATGATCAACCACTTCAGGAAGGCCTCCTACATTTGTTACAATCATTGGAGATTCATAATACATAGATAATTGTGTAACACCACTTTGAGTAGCTGACTTATATGGTAACACTAAAACATTACTGACAGCAAAATAATATGGAACCCTATTTTTAGGTATGAAATTATTTTCAATAATAATATTATTTAGATTTAATTCTTCAATTAAAGAGTCGTAATTTTCTTGTTTATCATAAAACTCACCAGCAATTAATAGTTTAATATTTTGCTCTTTTATTTTTGGATGACTCATGGCTTCTAAAATAAGATCTAGACCTTTGTAAGACCTTATCAAACCAAAAAATAGAATATATTTACCTTCTTTTAAGTTTAATTCCTTTAAAGCTTTTTTTTTGGTTGAAATTGGGTCAAAAGTATTGTAAATAGGATGAAAAAGTTTTATAACATTATAGTTTTTGTTTAAAGAAAGAATATCAAATTTCACTTTTCCACTTAAAGAAAAATGTTTAACACATTTATTTAAAAAATAATTAGTTAATACCCTGTCTCCATATCTGATTTCATGAGGAATAGCATTGTCTACGATACTATATACAGGAATATTTTTTTGCATTATTTTTTTTGCAATATATCCTAAACAAGGGCCAAAAAAAGGCATCCAAAATCTTATAAAAACTTTTGATGGTTTTTGAGTAATTATATACTTTGCTGTTTTTATCCAAGAAAATGGATTAATTGAATTTATAATTGATGATATTTTATAATGATTAATCGGATATGTCTTTTCACGATATTGTGTTTTTCCAGGAAAAAGAAATTTCGGATATTGTAGTGAGAAAGAAATTATTTCCACTTCAAAATTATTTTCAACTAAAGACTCAGCAAAAGCTTCATTTAAATCAGCAATCCCTCCCCTTAATGGAGATGCAGGACCAATTATAATAATTTTAGACATCTAAATTTATTTTCTCTCTGATATGATAAGTGTTTCTTTTTGGAGAGTTTCTTGCCAGCATTTCTCCTAGAAACCCAGCTATAAATAATTGTACTCCAATAATAATAGATGTTATAGCAACATAAAATTCTGTTCGATTAGCAATCAATTTTGCACCTTTATTTAAAAATAGTTTATCTAATCCAATGATTATTAAAAAAATTGCTCCTATTAGAAACATTAAGGTACCTAATGAACCAAACAAATGCATCGGTCTTTTGCCAAATTTCCCAATAAAGGTAATACTAAACAAGTCTAAAAAACCAAATACAAATCTTTCTAAACCAAATTTAGTTTCACCATATTTCCTAGCTTGGTGCTGAACTACTTTTTCAGTAATTTTTTGAAAACCAGCCCACTTTGCAATTAATGGTATATATCGATGCATTTCACCATATACTTCTATGTTTTTTACCACATCCTTGCGATATGCCTTCAATCCACAATTCATATCATGCAACTTCAAACCAGATACTTTTCTTGTTACTGAATTATATAGTTTTGTTGGAATGGTTTTAGAAAGTGGGTCTTTCCTGTTTTTTTTCCATCCAGAAACAAGATCATATCCATCATTTAATATCATACTTAATAGTTCTGGAATTTCATCTGGGGAATCTTGTAGATCTGCATCCATAGTAATCACAACATCACCTGATGCTTCAGCAAAACCAACATTTAATGCTGCAGATTTACCATAATTCCTTCTAAAAGAAATCCCTTTAACGTTATTATTATTTTGCTTGATTGTATTAATGATGCTCCAAGATTTATCTGTGCTCCCATCATCAATAAAAATAAGCTCGTAGGATATTTTATTGTTATTAGCTACTTTATCAATCCAATTTGATAATTCTTGTAATGATTCTTCTTCATTAAAAAGAGGAACTATAATAGAAAGAGTTGTATTCATCACAACAAATATATTTAAGTTTATGAATCAATTTTAGTTTAATTATTTTTTTCGAATTAATATTTGATAATCGTGTTAAAAATATACCTTATTTGTTGTTATTTAAACCCTAATATTTATGTTTGCAATACTAAATGAAAGCGCTTTTAATTAAAGAGATAAGATCCTATCTAAGTTCCATTATTGGATATGCTGCAATTATTGTTTTTTTAATAGCAACAGGGTTTTTTGTTTGGGTTTTTCCTGGTAATAATAATATCATTGAAATGGGAGAAGCTTCATTACAACCCTTCTTTTCTCAAGCACCTGGAATCTTAATTTTTTTACTACCCGCATTTACCATGAGGTGTTTTGCAGAAGAAAATAAATCTGGCACTATCGAGCTTCTAGCAACTAAACCAATTTCATTAACAAAAATTGTCCTATCCAAATACTTAGCTTCATGTATTATTGGAATATTTGCTATACTTCCAACATTAATTTTTTATGTAAGCATATACTATATGGGTGAAGTTAATGGGAATATTGATCACTCCACTGCTATTGGAGGATATTTGGCATTAGCTTTATTAAGCATGACATTTATTTCAATTGGTTTACTAGCATCTAGTATTGCAAAAAATCAGTTTGTTGCACTATTGATTGGTATTTTTTTCAATTTTATATTTTACATTGGATTTTCATTTCTAGCTTCTTTATCAGGAAATCCATTAGATTATTTCTTATTAAAAATGAGTATGGTAGATCATTTTGTATCCCTTCAAAGAGGTGTTGTTGACTCTAGAGATTTACTATACTTTTTCAGCATTATAGCTTTTAATATATTTCTCACTAAAGCATTTTTTGAATATAAAAGTGAATAATCTATTTATCAAATATCGTTCGTTTATATATGTGCTAATCTTATGTTTTTCTTTGATTTTGATTAATATAATTACAAGTGATTTTTTCTTTAGAGTCGACTTATCAAATGATCAAATTCATTCTTTGTCTCCTCACTCAAAAGATATACTATCTAATTTAGATGATATTGTAACTGCTGATGTTTATCTAGAAGGTGATTTCCCTGCTGAGATTGAAAAATTAAAAAAATCTTTAAATGAAAAACTTGATGAGTTTAAAGCTTATGGTAGTAATAATTTCAAATTTAATTTTATTAATCTAGATGAAGATCCAGAGCTTTCCAAAGAATTTAAGAATCAAGTTTATAAAGATGGTATTGACTACAGCGATATATTAATAACAAGAGATAGCAAACAAGAAGTAATAAGAATTTGGCCTGGAATAATTTTAAGAATGGGAGATGAATTTGTTCCAGTACAACTTTTACAAGCTGGTAAATTCCCTATTTCTCAAGTTATTATAAATCAATTTAATGACCAATTAGAATATAATTTAGTATTAGGAATTAATAAATTACTAAAACCTACTTTAAAAAATATTAAATTTTTACGTGGACATGGAGAATTAGATAATGCTGATGCTTGGGTTATAAGGGACAGGTTGATTAAATTTTACGATGTCGATACTGTAAGAATTAATCAAGTTAAAAACAATGAGTATAACAATGCTTTAAAAATATCTGAGAATCAATATGATTCGTTAATTAAATACAAAATTGATTCTATTAACATTAAATCCAATATATTACCTGTTGAAAAAAATACTAAAAGATATATCACTAATTATTTCAAAAATAAATTATTAAGTGAATATAATTTAGATCCAAATAAGTGTTCAGAGAGACTTGATGCTCTTAATAAAACAGATTTGCTTATTGTAGCCAAACCCAAAACAGCAATTACTGACAAAGAACTTTTTGTTATTGATCAATATATAATGAATGGAGGTAAAGTAATTTGGCTTATTGATATGCTTGATGTAGATGAAACTTTACTAAAAGATACTAACATAACTTTTGCCAGACCAATAAATCATAATTTACAACAATTTTTATTTAAATACGGGGCCAGGTTTAATGTAAATATGATTAATGACTTTAGAAGTACACCAGTAATTAGAATGGATGGTCTTGGTAAAATACCTAAATGGTATTTTTATCCATTACTTTATCAAGATAATTCTATTTATCTTAAAAATGTAGGTCCAATTAAAGCAAGATATGCTTGTACAATTGACACTGTTGGAGAAGACCAGATACAAAAAACTTCTTTATTGAAATCATCTGATCAATATAAAATACTTAGGCAAACAACAGTAAATTACCAAAACCTTTACAATTACAACCCTTTAAATTTTGAAATTGAAACTAATAAGCAAAGCCCATCTGTAGCATGGCTATTTGAAGGTGTTTTTAATTCTAGCTATGAAAACAGATCAGTAAGCAAAGAATTTAAAAAATTTATTAATAACCCTGCTGTTAATTACAAATCAAAGAGTAAAGAAACTAAAATGGTTTTTATTGGCGATGGAGATTTAATAAGAAATGATTTTGTAAAAGCAGACAATCAAATTAAACCTGTTTTACTATCATTTGAAAGTGCTGACTACGGAACTCCAAATTTCACCCCAAGATATGGTAATGCTTTATTCTTCTTGAACATTATAGATAAATTATTGGATAGAGAAGAGTTAATTACACTCAGATCAAAAATGAACATGCCTAGATTATTAAAAAAAGACATTTATTCACAGAAAGAGTTTTGGCAGTTTTTTAACCTTGGAATACCATTAATATTTATTATTTTTTTTGGAATTACAAATCATTATATAAGAAGAAAAAAATATGTATAGTAAATACCCTCTTAGTATTGTAACAGGAATAATTTCCATATTTTTTATGCTAAATAGCTGTAGCAGTAATAAATGTTCTAATGATAATCCATTAAATGATTTTGCGTTAAAAGATACAGCAAGTATTACCAAATTTAAAATAACCAATACTGAAGGAAACTCAATTGAAATTTCAAGAAGAAATATGAGCTCTATTTGGAAAATAAATGAAACAGACTTTATTGCAAATAAATCAAGTGTAGATCTTATAACTGAAACATTTTACAGGATTAAGGTGAGACAAGATGTTCCTAGAGCAGCGCTAAATACTATTATGAACAGACTTTCTGTAAAACATAAAAAAATTGAAATTTTCAAAGAGGAAGACAAACCATTTAAAACATGGTATATTGGATCTCCAACTCAAGATCACCTAGGGACTTATATGCTATTACAAAATAAAGAATGTAAAAGTTCTATCCCTTTCATAACTTATAAACCAGGGATGAATGGCTCGCTCGATGTAAGGTTTTTTACTAGTTTAAATGATTGGAGATCATCCAAGGTATTTGATTACTCAAATTCTAATAATATTATTAGAATATCTGTAGACTTTAATATAACTCCAAAAGAAAGTTATATTATTGAAAGAGAAAATAATTCTGTTTTATTATATGATGGAATGAATAATAAAATAATGAATTATGATACTATTCAAGTTAAGCATTATCTTACTCATTTTAATAAAATTAATTTTAACAAAATCATTAATTTCAAGAAAGAAATTGTTGACTCTGTTTTTTCTTTAACTCCTCACGTTAGTTTTAAATTAGATGATATTAATCAAACAACTAAAATCGTTGATTTCTGGAAGATAAGAGATGATAATTCTGAAACGGGATGGGATAAGGAATATGGTTTTATTAGAATTGATAACAAATACGAACTTCTTAGAGTACAATATTTTAATTGGGATATTCTATTCAAACCTCTTTCTTACTTTAAATAGGATATTATTATTTAGCTGTTAATAAGTTGAAGATAACCATTCTAATATATTTTGAAGTATTGTAAAATTTATATTTAATTTACGGTCATAAAATTATTATTAAATGAAATTTATAATTTCCAGCCAATCTTTATTAAAGCAGTTACAATCTATAGCTGGTGTTTTGAATAGTTCAAATACACTCCCAATTTTAGATAATTTTCTTTTTGAAATTAAGGATCAAACACTAACAGTTTCTTGCTCGGATTTAGAATCAACAATGACATCTAAATTATCCATAGATGCTAAAAGTGAAGGTAGTGTAGCTATCCCAGCAAAAATTTTAATTGATATTCTAAAAACATTTCCAGATCACCCATTAACATTTTCAATAGATGAGAAAATGTCTATAGAAATATCTTCTGATTATGGTAAATATAAATTAAGTGGATTCCCTGGAGAGGAATTTCCAAAATCGCCTGTTATTGAGACTCCCTCGACTGTCAACATGAGTGCTTTTATTCTTCAAAGAGCAATTGAAAAAACCATTTTTGCATCTGGAAATGATGATCTAAGACCTGTAATGAGTGGAATTTTTATTCAACTTTCTGAAAATGATGTAACATTTGTTGCTACTGATGCACACAAATTAGTAAGGTATAGAAGAACAGATATTACTTCTTCTACTCCATCTTCATTCATTGCTCCAAAAAAACCAATGAACTTATTAAAAGGTTTATTATCAAGTTATGATAGCGATGTAACAATTAACTATAATGAATCAAATGCTAGTTTTAGTTTTGGTGATTCTATTCTTACTTGTCGATTAATTGATGGTAAATACCCAAATTATGAAGCTGTAATTCCTAATGAGAATCCAAATATGTTAACAGTTGATAGAAATTCCTTTTCACAATCTATTAAAAGAGTAAGTATTTTTGCTAATAAAACTACTCATCAAGTTAGACTTAAAATTAATGGTAGTGAGCTCAACATTAGCGCTGAAGATATAGACTTTTCTAATGAAGCAAATGAAAGACTTACTTGTTCATATAAAGGAGAAACCATTGAAATTGGATTTAATTCAAGATTCTTAAGTGAAATGTTAAATAATATGGACACAGAAAATGTAATATTTGAATTAAGTGCTCCCAACAGAGCAGGCTTATTAAGTCCTGAAGCTAATGATGATGGTGAAGATGTTCTGATGCTAGTTATGCCTGTAATGCTTAACGGTTAAGAAAACTATAGATTTTATCTAAATTATTTTTCTCTACATCACTCAATAAGTGATCTACTTTAAAATTTAAAGCAGTGTACCATGTAGTATGAGAGAACAAATCTCTTGATTCTTTATTTTGAAAAATCAAGCCATGTTTTGCTAGAATTTCCTTACAGATATAAATTAAATCTATTCTTGAAAGATTATTGAATTCAGCTATTTCAATATCACGTTGTGAAAATTCAGGATATTGCCCATTTGTTAAATTATATTTCAAGCTTCTCTTAGAAAGACTAATTCTTTTGGATTTAATATTTTGGCTGTTTGAAGTTACTAAAGTTGAAGTTCCTTTAAGTATCATGTTTTCAAGAGATAAATCAATGTCATAATAATTCATCTCATCATTTCCTTCATCTGTAATTCCAAGTTTATAATTAATATTATCATCAGTACTATACCACCCTTTAAAAGTTTTATATATAGTATCTTGAATTAAAAATCCTGAAATCATAGTGTTATTAAGACTAGAGATTGTTAATGTTAGCCAATTACCATTGGCATCACCAAACCATGAACCTAAAATTTCATTATTTCGAAGTTGTTCATTTTTTTGAGATTTTAATGTATTGAAATGTATGTCAATTTCATCTTGATAAATTGAATTGTTCTTAGAAATTGATCTTTTATAGTATATTGGAGACTCCTGATCGTAATTATTAATTTCATTTGATAAATTATTATTATCACAAGAAATAAATAAAGTAAAAAGAAATGGCAATATGTAATTAAAGAAGACTTTCAATATATTAAAGATATAAATTTACTTATAATTAAAAAAACCAAATAATTAATTAAAGTCTTTTATAGTCTCAATTATAATATCAATACATTCATCCAATTGTTGCTTATTAATTGTAAGTGGAGGAGCAAATCTAATAATGTTACCATGAGTAGGCTTAGCTAACAAGCCATTATCTTTCATTTTAACACATAAATCCCATGCTGTGCTACTTTCTTCTGTATCATTAATTACAATAGCGTTTAACAAGCCCTTTCCTCTTACTAAAGATATTAATTCAGATTGTTGAATAAATTCATTCATTCTTTTTCTAAAGTGAACTCCTAGATCATATGCATTTTGTGCAAGTTTTTCATTGACAACTACTTCTAGAGCAGCTTTAGCAACGGCACAGGCTAGTGGGTTACCGCCAAATGTAGAACCATGTTCACCAGGTTGAATACACAACATAATATCATCATTTGCTAATACAGCAGATACTGGAAATACACCACCCGACAGTGCCTTTCCTAAAATTAAAATATCAGGTTTAGCATCTTCATAATCTGTAGCTAACATTTTACCTGTTCTTGCAATTCCAGTTTGTACTTCATCCGCAATAAATAAAACATTGTATTTATCACATAATTTTCTTACGCCAGAAAGATATCCCTGATCAGGAACAACTACACCAGCTTCACCTTGAATTGGTTCAACCATAAAAGCAGCAACATTACTATCTTTTAATTCATTTTCTAAAGCTTCTAAATCATTATATGGAATTAAATCATATCCAGGCATATATGGCCCAAAACCTTCATATGAAACAGGATCATCTGAACTTGAGATTGCCGCTAATGTTCTTCCCCAAAAATTTCCTTTTGCAAAAATTATTCGTGCTTTATTTTCGGGAATTCCTTTTTTCATATATCCCCATTTTCTTGCAAGCTTATTTGCTGTTTCACCTCCTTCAACACCAGTATTCATTGGTAGAACTTTATCAAATTCAAATAAATCACAAATAAACTTTTCATATAATCCTAATTTTGAATTATAAAAAGCTCTACTAGTAAGAGTTAACTTTTTAGATTGATCAATAAGAGCTTGAACAATTTTAGGATGGCAATGACCTTGATTTACAGCTGAATAAGCAGATAAAAAATCATAATACTTTTTTCCTTCAGGATCCCAAACATAAATACCATCTCCCCTATCTAATACAACAGGAAGTGGATGGTAATTGTGAGCACCATGCTTGTTTTCTAAATCCATTAAAGTTTGAGAATCCATAATATTAATTTTAAAGGAATCAAATATATAAAAAATGATATCTTGAATGATTTAAATTTCAAATAAAAAAAATGAAATTAAATGAGGAAAAAATTGATAGAAAATAAATTTCAAACACCTTAACTAGTAATCTTTCTAATTAAAGTAAAATTATTTGATGTACCAGAAAAATGAAACTTTGTTAAAGAGTAATTAATTCTTATTTTCTTCACTTTAAATCCAACTCCCCATGAAAAACCAGTGGATCCCGCTCTAGACAAAGGTTGTAAATCTCTTCTGTTTTTAAAATTATAACCTAATCTAAAATTGAAGTTTTCACTTAAAAGAAATTCAGAAGCAAGAACAATATGATTAGTTAGATGATAACTAAAACTATTATTAGATGATTTATCTGAATTAATATTCCACTTTTGTAAGTCATGAAGTATTAAATGAAACCTAATGGGTGAATGGGCTAATTTTTTATTTATTGCAAATTGTATATTAAAAGGTAAACTTTCTTTAGTTGTGGTTGGCTGAAAAGATTTCAATGACCTACCTATATTTTGAATTAAAAAGGAACTTCCAAATTGTTTCTTATCATCAAAGTATGTTGCACTTATATCACTTGCCAATGCTAAAGAATTATACTGTTGATATTGAGATGAGGCAAATTTTAAATTAAACCCAACTTGCAGATTATCTAATAATTTTTTTGAATAACCTATTTGAGACATTATATCATATACATAAAAATTATTTCCTGATTTAAAACCACTCGGATCAGCATATTCAAATGTGCCATAATCACAGTATATAAAACTTGCTGAAAAAACTCCTAAATTTTTAAAATGATAAGTATAATTTAAAAGACCATAGTCACTATCAGCAAAATAATTAACATAATTCATAACAAGATGACCAGAGTTTTCTTTTTGGATGTTAGATGGCAATAAAATAGATGTAGTTGGGTCATTATCTAAAACAGCTATTGAATAACCACCTAATGCAGCCGATCTTGCTGTATTATTATAATTTAGGACACTAAATGAATGTGAAGGATATTGACAATATATTGATATTGAAAATAAAATAAAGTTTATTAAGATGGATAATCTTTTCATTATTAGATCAAACGATAGTAATTAAAAATTATTTCATTAAACATTAAATCTAAAATGCATTACATCTCCATCTGAAACTACATAGTCCTTTCCTTGAATCATAAGTTTTCCTGCTTCTTTAACCGCGTTTTCAGATTCATATTTAACATAATCATTGTAATTTATAACTTCTGCTTTAATAAATCCTTTTTCAAAATCAGTATGAATTACACCAGCCGCTTGCGGAGCAGTCATTCCCTTTCTAATTGTCCAAGCTCTAACTTCTTTTTCACCAGCAGTGAAATAGGTTTGTAAATTTAATAGAGAATATGCCTTTTTTATTAATTTACTGACTCCTGGTTCATCTAACCCTAAATCATCTAAAAACATTTTTCTTTCATCAAAATCATCTAAATCAGCAATATCTGATTCAATACCAGCTCCCAAAATTAATATTTCTGCATTTTCATTAATTATAGCTTTTTTTACACTTTCTACATGTTCATTGCCACTAATAACAGCAGACTCCTCCACATTACATACATACATTACAGGTTTAGCGGTAATTAACTGAAGTTCTGATAAAACTTGAAAATCTTTTTCATCTAGATCCATTGATCTTATAGACTGACCTGATTCTAAGTGAGTTTTTGCTAGAACATATA